>Ga0302326_10001604_pt1 | contig 57019 bp, 53 predicted proteins | sample Palsa_T0_3_FD_202264 | JGI IMG/M metagenome (GOLD analysis project Ga0302326, IMG submission 202264) | Peat permafrost microbial communities from Stordalen Mire near Abisko, Sweden - Palsa_T0_3 | ecosystem: Environmental > Terrestrial > Soil > Palsa > Peat permafrost | place: Sweden: Abisko...
CGACTTCGAATCGCGCTCGGGCATCGGGATTCCGAACCTCGTGCAGCTTTCCTGCAAGATGTACGACAACGTCAACCAGTTCGACCAAGTGCTCGGGGAAGCCAACCCGTCATTTCGCGGGGAGGCGATCGGCCACGAGGCCTGGCATGGGTGGGAGCACAAGCACGGCCACCCTTGGGACACGAGCTGCGGTCACGAGCGGTGCCCGAGCGACCCACCGAACCTTGCTCAGCATCCCTTTTGCCAGGGCGGCATGGAGTGCGACACCTTCTATCCGCACGGGTCGACCACTCCCGGCAACATGAATAACATGATGCATCGTCCCTATCAGGTGATGTCCGAGTTCGCGTGCGACCTCGTGAACACTCCATCAGACTGGGTACCGTTGGTCGTGCGTGAAATCGCCAAACAGGACGCCGTGTTCTTCGGGACCCACGACATTTTGAACGGGCCCGAGCCCGGCTGCGGCGCCGGCTTCAACGCTGGTTCCATCGACGGCATCTGCTCGAACAGCTCGAACCAGTGCGATCAGGACACGCCGTGCTCCGGCGGCCAGATCTGTGACGGAACGACCGGTTGCTGCGCGAGTCCGCCAGCTTGTACCATCGCTGGCAGCCCCCAGTGCGACGGCACCTGCACGTGCGACTTCACCACCGGATGCTGCCCCGCGCCCCCGCCGGTCCCTCATTGACATCCAGCGCATACGCGCCGTGATTCAGAGAGCTGGCGCGCTCGCGCTCATTGCGGTCGTCGCTACCGGATGCGGAAGTTCACAGCCAACGCTCGCGGGGACCGGCCACTGGGAGCCGATGGCGTCCCCGCCGCAGGCCGAGGCGGGGACGTTCCAGACCGTGGGGACGTCTCCTCTCTTCTGGACCGGAACGAAGGTCCTCGTCCCGGCATCGAACGTGCTGGCCTACGATCCCGCGGGCTCCGCGTGGTCCACCTTGAACGGGCCACAGCTGGACTACGCCGGCAATGGTACGAGCTGCGCCCTCGCCGGGGGACGCGTTCGTCACGTTCGGCGCGAGCGACTGCGGGCCCGGCACAGTCGACGTGGGCGTCTCGGCATTGTGCCCGGTTGGCCAATTGTACCGGGTGAGCACCGACAGCACGACGGCGATGAGCCAAGCTGGCGCCCCGGAAGTTCGCCAGGGCGCCACGGTGCTTTCGACAGGAACACAGGTTCTCGTGTGGGGAGGACAGGCCTTCACCACGACGGCCCTGCTCGAGAGCATCGCGTACGCCGACGGCGCCGTTTACGACCCCGATCGCGACGCGTGGGCGGCGATCGCGTCGAGTCCGGTCTCTCCTCCGCGCGGCGGCTACTCCGCGGTCTGGACGGGCACCGAAATGCTCGTCTGGGGAGGCACGACAGGGCCGATGTTGAGCGCGACAGGCCCCACGGCCACGTCCGAGTTCCAGCCCGCGTCCGCCGGCGCCGCGTACAACGTGGCGACCGCCACGTGGAGAGCCCTCGCGACCAGCGGCCAACCGTCCGCGCGCGAGGGGCACGTGGCCGTGTGGACAGGCAGCGTGATGATCGTCTGGGGCGGCGGTTCCTATCCGAACCCCAGCCTCTCGAGTGCCGTCGTGTCCGATGGCGCGGCCTATGACCCGCAGGCCGATGCCTGGCGACCGATCCATCCGGCGCCCGAGGGCCTCCTCGGCGCGGTCGCCGCGTGGACGGGGTCGGAGATGCTCGTGTGGGGCGGCGCGAGCGGCAGCGGCGTCACGAACCATGGGTATCGCTACAACGTTGCGACAGACGCGTGGACCGTCATCACGAACGTGGGTGCTCCCTCGCCAAGGAGCCCGACAGGCGCCGTCTGGACGGGAAGCAGCTTCCTCGTCTGGGGCGGCAACGACAACGAGGATCCTCCGGCGGCGCTTTCGGATGGGGCGCAGTGGTTCGCGGATTCGGGGGCGGGGGCTGACGGGCCGCCCAGCGGGTGCACGAAGGCGGCGCCTTGGCCGGCGGCGGCGAGTCCCCGACGAGGGTTCAACTCCTCCGGAGGTGAACGGAGCGGCGTGGACGGGACTCGACCGATCCTGCACGGAGTCCGCTGGCCGCGGACGAGTCTCCGAGTCCGCAGCCAGCGGACGGAGTGCAGGATCGGCAGAGGCCCGGACGCTGGTTTGTCTGCCGTCGGCAGCAAACAGAGCGGGGTGGACGGGACTCGAACGCGAGCCGCAAATGCCCCCAAAACATCGGTAACTACGCGGGATCTTGCGCCCGAGGGGCAAGTTCAATCGCCCCGACTCGAGACCGTTCGCGACCACTCGCGACCAGCCGAGACCAGTCCATGGACGATATCCGAGTCCGAACTCGCAGCCGCCCTGGCCGCCGCTGTGACCGAAGGCCGCTGGGCGATTGCGGAGGTCCTTGCAGCAGAGGCGATGCGAAGGCGCAGGAACGCAGGCCAGGGCGACGCCTCATCCTGAAGGCGGCAGTCCGGTACGGCAGGCCGGCCAACCCGAGAGAACAGGGTAAGCTTCGTCCACGGCCATCGAGATCGTCCCTGGCGTGACGGCTGACCCCAAGGTCGCGTTCGGGAAGCCCGTCATCGCCGGGACACGGGTGCCGGTCGCCCTAAGAGTGCTTGGCCAGCTCGCTGGCGGGGTCGGTGTCCCCGAGATCTGCGCCGAGTACGATCTGACGTCGGAGCAGGTCCGCGCTGCCATGCGGTATGGGGCCTGGTTGGCTGAGCAAGAGACCGTGAGAGCCACCGTCGGCTGAGTGAGCACCTGGCGCCCGTGGGACGCGTCCTGGTCGACGAGTGACCCGGCCTGGACGGCGGGGCGTGCCGAAGGAAGTAGATGTGTCGGTCGCTCGATTCGATCGCGGCGAGGCTTCCACGCGGGCTCAGATCCCTCCCGAGGTCGGCGCCGGCGTTGGTTGTAGAGCAGCTTGCGACGGCGCTCGATCTCTTCGGGTGACAACTTGGAGAAGTCCTCGGCGAAGGCCGCGCCGACGGCGAGGCCTCGCTGCACTCCGGTCGACTCTCCTGAAGGCCCGGCGAGCCATACCGCTGACGGCGCCGCCGGCAGCGGCGCCGCGTCTTCGCCGGCGCTAGGTCGATCATCGGGACCTTGCTCAGGTGAAATCCCATGAATCTGTGTCTGTTTTAGTGGACGCTCGTAGGCTGCGGCGCTACGTTCGTCGTGACCGGCGCGGAATTTCCCCCGCGTGATCAAGGCAATGCCGTTCACCAGCATCGAGACTGCCATCGCACGGATCGCCAAAGGCGACCCTGTCATCGTCGTCGACGACGAAAGCCGAGAGAACGAAGGCGACCTCATCTTCGCCGGCGAAAGAGCAAGTCGCGAGGTGGTGTCGTTCGTCCTTCGCCACACGAGCGGGGTCCTTTGCGTGGCTCTGCCCGGCGACCGATGCGACGCGCTGCACCTGCCTCCGATGGTGGCGCGCGGCGAGGACGCCCACGGCACGGCCTTCACCGTCACTGTCGACTTGCGCGAGGGAACGACGACGGGAATCTCGGCGGCCGATCGGGCCGCCACCATTCGCGCGCTATCGGCCGACAACTCGGCGCCCGAGGACTTCGTCCGCCCGGGCCACGTGTTCCCCCTTCGCGTCCGCGAAGGGGGCGTGCTCAAGCGCCGCGGTCACACCGAGGCGGCGTCCGATCTCGCGCGCCTCGCGGGCCTATCGCCCGTGGGCGCCCTCTGCGAGTTGACCCACGAAGATGGGAGCATGATGCGCCTGCCGGCGCTCGAGGAATTTGCGCGAACCCACGACCTTCCCCTCATCCGCATCGAGGATCTCGTCGCGTATCGCCGGCGGAGCGAGCCAATCGTCGAACAGGTCGCAGAGGCCAGGCTCCCGACGCGCCACGGCCCGTTCACGCTCCGCGTCTTTCGGGATCTGGTCGAGGGGGTCGAACACGTCGCGCTCGTGCGCGGCGAGCCGAGCGGGCGCGACGGCGTCCTCGTCCGGGTGCACTCCGAGTGCCTCACCGGCGACCTCTTTGGCTCGATGCGATGCGACTGCGGCGCCCAGCTGGACTCTGCGCTCGCCCTGGTTGCCGAAGAGGGCCTCGGCGTCGTCGTCTATCTGCGTGGCCATGAGGGCCGGGGTGTCGGTTTGATCAACAAGCTGCACGCCTACAAGCTTCAGGACGAGGGCCGCGACACCGTCGAGGCCAACCTCGAACTCGGCCTCCCCATCGACTCGCGCCGCTACGATGTGGGAGCGCAGATTCTGACGATGCTCGGCGTAACGACGTTCCGCTTGATGAGCAACAACCCGGCGAAGTTCGCCGCCCTCGAGGGCTACCCGCTGCGCATCGTCGGCCGCGTGCCCCTCGTCACGGCGCCGAACGCGGAGAATGCTGCATATCTCTTCGCCAAGCAGACGAAGCTCGGGCACTGGCTCGCGCCGGAAGAACCGGCGCGTTGCTAAACGCCTCGGTCCGAGGCGCCGGCCGATGGCGCGTTTCCCGCCCACCGGCCGGCTGGCGTTCACACTCAGGTGAGCGCGGGCAAGGTCGCTGACGCCGGGCTCCGACGCGCCGTCGAACCCGCGAGCCTCTCTTGCGCGGCCTTCAACGGGCGCGGATCGATCCACGCGTCGTAGTCGAAGTCGCGGTCGAGGAACCCGTACGCCAGCTGGAAGTCCTTTTGCTGCCGGAAGAGCGCGACGCGCTCGGCGGACAGATCCGGCGCGAGCGCGAGGTGGAAGCCGTCGCGATAGGCCTCCTTCACGCCCTCGGCTCCGGAGCGTGTCTCGCCCTCGAGCACCTTGCGGATCCCGTCGAGGTTCGTCTTGGCCCATTCGGCGGCGCGCAGCGTCTGGTGCAAAAAGCGGACGAGCAGATCGAAGTGATGCGCGATGAGGTCTTCGTGCGCCGTGATCGGGCGCGGCGTGCCGTTGTTCACGCGGAATCGGCGGTCGGGCAGCTTGTCGAGATCGATCCCGACGACGGCACCGTGACGTCGGGCAGCGTCGGCCGCGGATGCGCCCTTCACATAAACTGCGTCCACTTCGCCCCGCACGAGCGGTTCGATACCCTGCCACAGCTCGCCGAGACCGTCGGCGCGGTCACGGCGTCCCTCACCGCCCCCGACCTCCACGAGCTTGACGTCGTCGAACGTGAGCCCGGCGGACGCGAGCGCTCCCTTGTAACCGGCAAGGCTCATCCCGCGCGCGATGCTGCGGCCGCGGCGGTTTTCTTCGATATCGGATTTGCGAAACGCGGGCAGCGCAAGGCGCCTTCCCTTGAGCCGCTCGGGCGACGTGATGTCCGAGTCGGGCCGGACCAGGATCGACTGCCACTCGTCGATCCACGTGAGTCCCACGAGACGCGTTGGCGCGCCCTGGGCCTTGGCGGGCAAGGCCAGAAGATTGCCGCCTTCGCGAATCAACGTGGGCAGCTCGTGGTCATAGTGATGACGTCCGAGCGCGGGGGTGTCTTGCAGTGTCTTGACGGCGATGCCGTCGGGCCGGAACTCGTCGTCCAGCCAGCCGAGCTTGTAGGCGAGTCCCGTCGCGGTCGGGACGGGGCAGCGTGTGAACCACAGCGTATCGATAGAAGTCATGGTGTGCCTCCGTGCATGGGGTGTCCCACGGCGGCCGCTTTATGTCTAGCTTAATGATCATCTTGTCTATTATACGAGACCTCATGAACCGACGCATCGCGCTTGTTCTCGCCGCTTCGGTGGTGTTCGTCGTGGCCCTCCTCGTCATGGTCCGCCGGCCCGCGGCGACGACCAAGGCCGTTCGCATCGCCTACGTGGGATCCATCACCAGCGGGCCGCCCAAGCTGACGGGAGCTTCGGCCCTTGTCGTCCGAGATGGGTGGCTCGAGGGCGAGCTCGCCAAGCGCTCCGCCAAACTGCAATGGGTGCCCATGCCCAACGCCAACGTGGGCCCGATGACCAACGAGGCGTTCGCGAACCGCAGCATCGACCTCGCGGCCTACGGCGATTTGCCCTCGATCATCGCCAACGCCAACGGCATCCACACCAAGCTTCTCGTGCCGAGCGGGCGGGGAACCGACGCGTATCTCGTCGTACCGCTCGATTCGACGGCCAAGTCGATCGAGGACCTGAAGCGCAAGCGCATCGCGGTCCACCGCGGGCGGCCCTGGGAGCTCCCCTTCGTGCGGCTCGTCGACTCCGTTGGCCTCACGTACGACGACTTCACCGTCTTGAATCTCGATCCCGAAGCCGGCGCCGCTGCGCTGGCCGCAGGCAAGGTCGACGCGCTCGTGACGATGGCGGCCGCGTACACGCTCGCTGACAAGGGTATCGCAAAGATCATCTGGTCGACGGCGGGCTCGCCTCCGGAATGGAGGATGCTCGGCGGCCTGTGGGCAGCGGCGGATTTCGTCGAACGGCAACCGGAGCTGGCGCAGCTCGTGGCGACGGCCTACGTGAAGGCGAACGCTTGGGCGTCCAAAGACGAGAACCGCGAGGCGATGGTTGAGATCGCGACCCGAAACGGCACCCCGGCAACGATCATCCGCAGCGAGTACGATGCCGGCCCCTGGCGCGAGCGATGGTCCCCGCTCTTCGACCCGGCCGTGACCAAGCACTACGAGACAGCCATCTCGTACTGCGTCGACAAGCACATCATCGACCACGGCTTCGACTTTCGCGAGGCGTACGACGATCGTTACGTGCTCAAGGCGATCGACGAGCTTGGCTTGCGCGGGTACTGGACACCCGGGGCGCGACTATGAAAACGCGCGCGATCGGCGGCTTGCGTGTCTCGGAGGTGGGACTCGGGTGCAATAACTTCGGTGGCCGCCTCGACGCCGACCGGACGGCCGACGTGGTGCACGCCGCCCTCGACGCGGGCATCACCTTCTTCGACACCGCGGACGCGTACGGCGAGACGCGGAGCGAGGAATACCTCGGGCGCGCCCTCGGGTCCCGGCGTGCGCAGGTGGTCCTCGGGACCAAGTTCGGCATGCCGATCCAGGGCGGTTCGGGCGGGGCGAGCCCGGCCTACGTGAAGCGCGCGCTCGAGGCGAGCCTGCGGCGCCTGGGGACGGACTACGTCGACCTGTATCAGTTGCATCGGCCCGACCCGGACGTGCCCATCGCCGAGACGCTCGGCGCGCTCGGAGACCTCGTGCAAGCCGGCAAGGTCCGCGAGATCGGCAGCTCGAACTTCTCGGCGGACCAGATCCGGAACGCCCGCACGGCGCGGCCGGGCGGCCCCAGGTTCGTCGCTGTGCAAAACGAGTACAGCCTTTTGAAACGAACGCCCGAGCTCGATGTCTTGCGCGAATGCAGCGAGCGAGGCGTGGCGTTCATCCCGTACTTCCCGCTGGCGAGCGGCCTGCTGACTGGCAAGTACCACCCCAGCGCGCCGCCGCCTTCGGGCACTCGACTGACCGAGCCGAACTCGCGGCTCGCCTCGCGCTTTCTCAACGAGGACCAGCTTGCAATCGTCGGGCGGCTCGACTCCCTGGCCAGAGAGCGCGGTCACAGTCCGCTCGAGCTCGCGTTCGCATGGCTCCTCGGCCGGCCCCCGGTCGCCAGCGTCATCGCCGGCGCGACGTCGCCGGCGCAGGTTCGGGCCAACGCGGGCGCCACGCGTTGGGCGCTCTCTGCCGCGGACCTCGCCGAGATCGACCGCATCGTGCCGCCCCCGCGGGCGTGACCGTTTGGCCGCCGTGGCGGCCGATCGTAACCTTCAGCCCTCCGTGAGGCGCACGCGCCTCCGGGCGAGACTCATGCCGCCATCCGATCCGTTGCCGACTAGCCCCCTTCGTTTCGCGCTCCGCTACGTCTGGCTCTTCCGCGGGTGGTGCCTCGCGGCATTCCTGTTCGAGACCGGCGCTTCCACGGCGGGCATCTCGATCCCCTACACGCTGGGCCGCCTGACCAAAGGGATCGCCGCCCTGCGTCCCGACGCGAGCGCGACGCTGGCGCTGCGCGGTCCGATGCTGGCCTTCGCCGCGCTGAGCCTCGCCGACATGGTGCTCAGTCGCTCCGCGGGCAACTGCCAATTTTTGACGAGCCCGCGTTTGCGTCAGCGGGTCACAAACGACCTCTATGCGCACCTGCAAGGCCACTCGAAGCGCTTCTTCGACGCTTCATTCGCGGGGGCCCTCGCGCACCGGGTCGTGGAGACGGCGGCGGGCGTCACGCAAGCGCTTTGGGCCATCATCTTCGACTTCTGGCCCATCGCGATCACCTTGGCCGTGGCCGTGACGTTGCTCTCGCAATCGAGCCCGCCACTCGCCTGCTTCGTCGGCGGGTGGGCGTTCGTGTTCTGCACGGTGTCATACGTGCTCGCCAAGAGCTGTCAGCCATACGCCCGCAAGCACGCCGCGGCGCGAAGCGTGACGAGCGGCAAAGTCGTGGACTCGGTGAGCAACATGGCGAGCGTGCGCCTCTTCGCGCGCTCCCTGTTCGAGCGCCACTACATCGACGGCTACCTCGAGGCCGAAGTGGCCGCCGCCCGAACGTCCCACCGCTTCACGGAGCGCATCCGTTGGTTTCAGCACGTCTCGTCGCTGATTCTCAAGGTCGGCACGCTCTGGTTCTCGGTGCGGCTCTGGCGCGAGGGGCGCATCGACGTAGGGACGTTCGTGATGAGCACGAGCATGGCCCTTCTCGTCATCACGGAGGCGCGCAACCTAGGCCGTCGGTTCATGGAGTTCTTCGAGTACGTCGGCAACATCGAGAACGGCGTACGCACGATCGTCCGGGCGCACGAGATCGCCGATCGCGGCGACGCGACCGCGCTCGTCGTCACGCGCGGCGAGATCCGCTTGCGGGACGTGACATTCGGCTACCGCCCCGACCAGCCGATCTTCGAGGGCTTGAGCCTCACCATCCGTCCGCGCGAGCGGGTGGGGCTCGTGGGCTACTCGGGGTCGGGCAAGTCCACGCTCGTGAGCCTCATCTTGCGCCTCTACGACCCGCAGAGCGGGCAGGTCACGATCGACGGCGTCGACGTGCGGTCGGTCACGCAGGACTCGCTGCACGAGCAGGTGGGCCTGATCCCCCAGGATCCGACGCTCTTCCACCGGACGCTGCGCGAGAACATCCGGTACGGCCGGCTCGACGCCACCGACGCTAGCGTGCGGGATGCGGCGGCGAGGGCCGACGCCGACGACTTCATCGCCGCGTCACCCGACGGCTACGACTCGCTGGTCGGTGAGCGTGGCGTGCAGCTGTCCGGTGGCCAACGTCAGCGCGTGGCCATCGCCCGCGCCTTTCTCAAGAACCCGCCGATCTTGATTCTCGACGAGGCCACCTCGAGCCTCGACTCGGTAACGGAGAAGGCCCTTCAGGCCAGCCTCGAGGACTTGATGAGCGACAAGACCGTGATCGTCGTCGCCCATCGCCTCTCGACCATCGCCCACCTCGATCGCATCGTGGTCTTCGACGCCGGCCGCGTCGTCGAGGACGGCACGCACCAGGACCTCGTCTCGCGCGACGGCACGTACGCACTGCTCTGGAGCCGCCAGGTGGACGGGCTGCTGCCGGACCATCTGCCCGACGAGCTCGAACGAACGTCGCTCTCCGAATCGGCTTGAGGCGAGGCCCCCTACCCGGCCAGCGTCAGTTGTTGGGCGGTAAGAGACCGAGCGCCCGCGCCTGCTCGGTCAGTCCGCTCATCTTGAACTGCTGCGCCAGCACCCCCGGTCCGAACTCGCGCGAACCGCCGATGCTCTCCGCCAGCAGCTGCAGCCGGGCGCCTTCCTCGAGAATGAGAATGAACTCGGCCGTCTTCCGCAGGCCTTCTTTGCCCCAGACGGTGGAGCCGCCGTTGGCCTCGAGGATGGCGGGCGTGTGCGGATCAATCCGGATCCGGTCGAGGATGAAGTCCTGTTCCGCCTGGCGCCGGTCGATGTAGACAGGCAGCTCCTTGCTGAGAAGATAGCGCTGCACCGGCACGTACCGGATGGGCAGCGTGCGGTGCGTCTGCGCCCAGGCGCCCAGGTAGGGCGAGTGCACGTGTGACACCGTCGTGATGTCCGGGTGCTGCTCGAAGATCTTCGTGTACCGCCCCTGCCCGGCGCCGTTGCTCGCACCCAGATACGGCTTGCCGTCGAAGCCGAAGACCTTCGCAGCGAGCGGCTTGCCGCGCTCGAAGGGGCCGGGGTCGTTGATGGTCACGAACTTCTGCTCGCCCGGGATGCGCTCGACGAAGCCGACCGTCCCGTTGGCGGTGATGGTCCCCGTCTCCCGGAAGACGCGGAAGGCCAGCTCGGCCTCCTCGACGGCCTTCGCGACGAACGATGCAATCTCATGACCCAGGGTGTCCTCTGCTCGACTCATGGTCCTTGCCTCCAGCGTTTGGCTGCCTCAACGGCTGCGTGTCTCTGATACCGGACATTCTTATCTATAACGAAGAGGGATTCTGTTTGGTCCAAGGCGCTCCCGAAGGGCGTCTCCTCGCCGATTCAAATCGCGACGGCCTGCCATGGTCTGCTGGGTTTGACCTGCTGGTCGGCGCGGCCGTGAACGAGGGGCAATACTTCCTCGCCGACGCGAAATGCCTCTTCAAGGTGCGGCGTCCCAGCAAGCACGAACGAGTCGATGCCGGCGCGCAGATAGCGATCGAGCCACTGGGCGGCTTGCTCGTAGCTGCCGACGACGCCGATGCCGGGGCCGCCGCGAAAGAGGTTGAACCCACCCCAAAGGCCCGGGCCGATGTGTTTGTCGACGTGCAGGTCGTCGTAGTGGGTCACGACCGCGGGCCGGAACGCGCGCTGGCGCTGGAAACCTGTTGCATCGCCGATGGGGCGATTGACGCGATCGATGTCCGCCTTCGAGAGCGAGCTCCAGGCACGCGCGACCTCGGCCCAGGCTTCTTCGGGGGTTCGGCGCGCCAGCACGTCGAAACGAAGCGAAAACTTGGCAACGCGCCCCTCTTTCGCGGTGCGCTCTCGCACGCGGTCCAGCTTGGGCCGAAGGGAGTCGAGTGGCTCGAGGTGCGAGAGGTAGTAGTCGGCGTGGCGCCCGGCGGACACTATTGCGGCGTCGGACGAGCCCGAGAAGTAGATCTCAGGAATGGGCTGTTCCGAAAGCGGCGACTGCAGGCCGCCGTTCTCGACCCGGTAGAAACGGCCTTCGTACGAAAAGTTGCCAGCCCAGCTCCCCTTGAGGACGTCGAGGAATTCGGACGTGCGCGCATACCGGTCGTCGTGCGCGACCCGGTCGCCCCACCAGAGCTGCGGCGGGCCGCCGCCGCCGGTGATGATGTTGTAGACCAGCCGCCCGTTCGAAGCGCGCTGTAGGCTGGCCGACATACGCGCCGCGTGCACCGGGTGGATGAACCCCGGCTGGAACGCGATCATGAAGTGGAATGTCTTCGTCTCCCTCGCGATGGCCGGCGCGACCGTCCACGGGTCGTCGGTGTTCGGGAAGGACGGCAGGAGGCCGCCGTAGAAGCCGGATATCTCCGCAGCGCGGGCGATGTCGGCGAGATGGTCGACGAAACGATTGTCGTCCGGGGACCCGTCTCGCGCGATCCCCGGCGCGAGGTTACCGGCGATGGGATCGGACCAATCCCCCCGATTCGGTCGCCGGATTCCCAGCTCACCTTTGCAACCGTGCATCGGGAGGCGCCAATAAACGTCGACCGCCATGATTCTTGCTCCTGGGTTATTGAGTTTGGACGTCGCGCGGCGCGCCCGGCCGGGGACGCGCCCGGAAGGACAGCAGCGGAAGCACGTGCTCGGCGAAGCGGTACGCCTCCTCAAGATGTGGACGCGCGTCGATGACGAGGTGCCGGACGCCGCCAGCCACCAGTTCGTCGAGCCGGGCCGCTACCGTACCGAAGTCGCCGACGAGGTCCGTAGGGCTGGAGCCCTCGCGGGCGACGCGCACCGCGTCCTCCGTCGTGTGGCGGGTCACGAGGCCGAGGCGCACCCCAGCCGCCACTTCCCGCCCCTCCTTGTCTGCCGCCGCCTTCAAGCGCCGCGCCTGCGACAGCACGTCTTCGACCGGCCCGGGGCCGAGCAGGTGCACGTCCGCGAGCTTGGCGGCCGCCTGTAGGACGCGGTCCGAGCGGCCCGATGTGTAGATCCTCGGCAGTGGAAGGCCCGATAGGGGCCCCGCCAGTCCGCCCCTTTCGACATCGTAGAACCGTCCCCGGAAGTCGAACGGGTGCGTCGTCCAGGTGCCCTTCGCGACATGGATGTACTCCTCGGCGCGCGCGAACCACTCCTCGCCCTCGAGAAAGTCGCCGTGCGCGCGTCGCACCGCGGAATCGAGCTCGAGGTCCAGCTTCCAGGCAAAGCGATTCCGGGCGAAGCGCTGGAAGGTGACGGCCATCTTGGCGAGGTACACAGGGGTCGCGGACGCGGGCTGAATCTCGGGGACGAACACGAGATTTCGCGTCTCGCGGGCGAGAGCCGCCGCGATGATGAGCGGCTCGTCCCCGCCGACCTCCCATGGGATGAAGGCACCGTCGAAGCCCGACACCTCCGCGGCGTGCGCCACCTGCGCCAGGTAATCGTACGGACCGAACCTGCCCTCGCGCTCCTCACGCCACCACCCGCGGCCCCGCGGCGGCGCCCCAGCTTGCCATTCGCCACGACCGCGCTCTCCCCGCGAGGGCAAGTTCCAAAAAAGCGATGCGCTCATGTCTCCGTGCTCCTGATGTGGGTGCCCACCGTGCCGGTCAGGCCCCCTTGAAGGCGCCCCGGACCGCGAACTCGGCGACAGGACGGCGAATCGACGGTGTCTCCCTCGCGCGCAGGTCTTCCGGCAATCGCTCGGCTGCGTCGCGCCTGCCGACCGCAATGGCGCAGAGCGACTCATAGTCCGCCTTCGGGACGCCGAGCACCTCGTACGCGCGGTCATGATGGATCCCGCCCATCGCGTGCGTCACCAGGCCCAGCTTGTGCGCCTGGATCGCGAGCGACATCCACGCCGCACCCGTGTCGAAGGCGGCGAGGCGATTGTCCTCGCCCGTCTTGGCGTGCTTGCGACGCGCGAACACGAAGACGAGCAGAGGTGCGTTGTCGGCCCAGCGACGGTTGCTGTCGCGGACAATCGGCCTAGCGCGAAGCAGAGTCTCGTCGTCGTCCGCGTACACGAAAAGCCACGGTTGCAGGTTCGACGCCGAAGGCGCCCACCGGGCGGCCTCGAACAGCGACCGCACCTGATCGGGAGCCAGCGGCTCGCTCGAGAAGGACCGTGACGACCACCGGCCCACGAAGGCGGGGTCGACGTCGGCGTCCGGGGTTCGGATGGCCACCGGGGCCACGGTCGTCGGCAGCGAGAGGGCCATCAGTTCCTCGGGGCGCTGGGTTGAATCGCGTTGGCGGCGATGGCTGCCTGCAAGAGCCCCGTCCTCGCCCACTGCTGCTCGAGCACCCCCGGACCGTATTCCTTCGACCCGCCGAGGCTCTCGGCGATCGTCTGGAACTTGGCGGCCTCCTCGAGAAGCAGGATGTATTGCGAGACCTTGATGACACCGTCGCCCCAGAACGTGTTGCCTCCGTTGGCCTCCAAGATCGCGGGGAGATGCGGGTCTTTCTTGAGACTCTCGAGGATGAAGTCCGCCTCGGCCTGCCGTCGGTCGACGTACTGCGGGATCTCGCGCGAGAGGGTCCCCCGCTGGGCCGCGACGTAGAAGATGGGGAACGTGCGGTGCGACTGGGCCCACCCGCCGAGGAACGGCGTGTGGACGTGGATGACCGTAGTGATCGAGGGGCGCTCGCGGAAGATCCTTGCGTAGCGGGAGCCGCCGCCCGCGTCGGTGTCGCTGTGCAGAACGATGCCTTCGAAGGTGATCAGCGACGCCTTGACCTCGCCAAAGTTCGACCAGAGGCCCGGGAAGCCCGTGGAGACAATCTTGTCTTCGCCCGGAACGCGCTGCGCCACGGCGAAGGTGTTGGTCGCCGACAGGGTGCCCGTCTCCCTGAGCACGCGACCGGCAAGCTCGGCGTCGCGTTTGACCTGCGCTAGGAATTCCAAGTTGGCAGGGCTGACCGATGCATTTTTCGTGGTCATGATTGCTCCTTCGATTTTCCTTTGAGAGATCGTTGCCTTGGCTGTCCGTCTTGCGCGCCAGTTCAGAACCGGCCCGTCACCGTCACGCCGACGGTTCTCGGCGGGCCGAACATGATCGCGTTGTATCCAGGCGCCCCGGCGATCCCAAGGATCTTGTATTCGGTATTCGCGACGTTGTGGATCCAGCCCTGGAGCTCGAGCTTGTCGTGCCACGTGAAGTACGACAGCCTCACGTTGCCGACGAAGTACCCGTTTTGTTGCAGGTTCTGGGTCTGCTGGTCGACGGCGTTGAAATACTGGTGCGCCGTGTATTCCCAGTCCGAGCCGACCTCGACTGCCGTCTCGGCGAAGAGCGGGAGCCGGTACGATGCGTCGAGCATCGCGGTACCGTGTGGCGCGCGGACCAGCTGATTGCCCGACGCATTCACGGCCATGCCATTGTTGATCGCTGCAAAGCCGCCGTACCACGCGTCGAGCAGGCCGACGCTCCCACGAACGCGCAGGTTCTCGACCGGCAGCGCGTCGAGCTCGGCCTCGCCGCCGTTGCCTGTCGCGGAGCCCGCATTCTGCAGCACGGTCGCCGTCGTCGTGGCGCCCGCGCCCGTCGCAGCGTTCACCAGAACCTGGATGTTACGGTAGTCGTAGTGAAAGGCCGCAATCGAGCCGTGCAGGTGATCGTCGAACAGCTTGGACTTGACGCCGATCTCGTAGGAATCCACGTACTCCGGGCTGACGACCGAAACGTTCGACTGCGCGGTGACGCCGCCGTTGAACGTGCCCCCGCGGAAGCCGTGGCCGTAGTGAAAGTACGTGGTCAAGTCCGGGGTGATGTCGATCGACGGCGAGACATCGAACGTCGGTGCGTTCCAGGTGCGCGTCGTGGTCTGCGTGGCTACCTGGTAGACGTGGGTCTGCAGCGACTGCGGGAGCCACCACTCGCCGACGTTGTTCCAGACGGCGGCGCCGCGCGCCCCCGTGTTGTACGAGGCCAGGTTGATGCTCTTGGTCTCATTGGTCCAGCGCGCGCCTGCAGCAAAGCGGAACCACTTGGTGATGTCGTACGAGCCGTGGAGGAATCCTGCGAAGGTCCAAGTGTGCTGGATGAATGGCGTGACGTCGAGGAACGTCCCGTAAGCCGCTGGCTGCGGAATGCCCGGCAGCGACCCGGTCGCCGTGTTCGAGCTCAGCGCTTCCCAGAAGTAGTGACCGCCAACGACCCAGTTGAAACGTTCGGGCTTGCTGGGCGCGACGCGAATCTCTTCCGTGAACTGTTTGGCCTCGGCGTAGACGTGCGTCACCTGCTCCGACAGCGGTCCATAGTCGGCGTCGCCGCCCGTCAACCGGCTCGAGTGCTCGTAGCCGCTGATCGAGGTGAACGCGACAGGTCCGGCCTCGTACTTGACGTTCTCAATCGTACCCTTCTGATCGTCGACGTCGACATCGGGGCCGTTGTTCTCGTCCGTGTATTTGATGCTCCCCTCGGTGAACCCGCTCATTCCGGGGATGGCGGTGCGCGCTCCGTTGGGCCCGGCGAGGTAGAAAGCGTTCGACTGGCCGTCGTTGTGCCGGATGTGGACGTTGAGGTTGATCTCGAGGTTGTCGACCGGGATGACAAGGAGTTGCAGCCGGCCCGCCGCGTCGCGCACGTCGCCCTGTGTCTTGCCGTTGTAGACGTTGGTCACGTACCCGTTACGCGATTCGTAGAAGAACGCCGCACGACCGGCGACGTGGTCGCTGACGAGCGTGCCGCCGCCCGCGCCCTGCACCCCGAGCTCACCGTAGTTACCCGCTGTCGCCTCGCCGTAGCCATCCGTCTCGAAGCTCGGCTTTCGCGAGATGATACTTACGGCACCTCCCGTCGTATTCTTGCCCCAGAGGGTGCCCTGGGGTCCGCGTAGCACCTCGACTCGTTCGAGGTCGAAGAGCGGGAACGCCTGAGCGAGGGCGAAGTTCTCGTAGACCTCGTCGAAGTAGACCCCGACGGGGCTGACCGCGTTGCTCGACGTGTCGTTTTGGCCGATCCCCCGGATGAACCACCGCGGCCGGCTGCGGCCTTCGGTGGTAGCCGCGGACATGTTGGGGACAGCGCGCGGGATGTCGCTCGACGCGCGGATATCCAAGTCGCGAATGCGGTCCCCGCTCACGGCCGTAATCGCCAGAGGAACCGTCTGAATGTTCTCCGTCCGCCGCTCGGCGGTGACCACCACGGATCCGAGCGACGTCGTCGACTCTTGTGCCGCAGCGTCGCTCCCGCCATCCTCAGATGGCGCGCCGGTCGGCGAGGAAGGCTGATCGCCGGTAACCGTAGGTCCGCCGTCGAGTGCAGAAGCGACGGGCGCCACGGTTCCTCCGTCCACGGCATCGCCGGGACCGGTGGCACCGGGTCCCGGTAGCGAGGGAGGGGGCGAAGTCGCATCCGAGGAGGCGTCGGCCGGGATACTCGCATCCGGATCCGTTTGAGCCCACACCCCGGTGCTCACGGTGCAAAAGACAGAACACAAAGCGCAAGAGAGCCAAAGGTAACGCCAGACACGAATCGATCGAAGTTTCAAAGTTGCCGCGTCTCTCACCGAAGGCCTCCATGGCTACCGCCAACGGCGCCCCTCACGTCGTCGACGCCGTCAAGTTTCTGGACAGTGCCGGCCCCTACTAATCATGCCGTAGACTTTGTGTCCAGTTAACAAGACATATCACTCGTAATCGAGGACAGGCTGCGTCGCCCAGGGCGGAATCAAGAACTTCCGACTCCGCCCGAGCCCGCGACAACTCAGGTCCTAACGCCCACGCGCGACGAAGAGGCTTCCGTACGCGCCGCCGAGGCCGCGGCCTTCCGGGCCGCCGCAAGCGGCCGCGCGTCGATCCACGCGCGGACGTCGAAGCGCTCCGGCAAGAAGCCACGGTCCGCGAGAAAGTCGGTGAAGTCGGCGAGCGCCGCGATGGATGACTCCTCGAGGTCCGTCTTCAGATGCTTGTGCAGATCGCGACCGTACGCCGCCTCGACCCACCTCTCGTCCGACCCGGTCTCCCGGGCCACGTAGGCCCTCGCTTCGGCGGGGTGCTCCTCGGCCCATTGGCCGGCCTCGAGCACGCGGCGAAGCACGCGGGCAACCACGCCCGGGTGGCTGTCGACGAGGGCCGCGTCGACCGTGAGCGTCCTCGGCGAATGGTTGTTCGCGCGGGCTCGCGGGTCGGGGTGGTTCCACACGTCGAACACGATGTTCGCTCCAATGGCGTGGGCCACTTCGAGGCCGCGCGAGCCCTTGTGGAAGATGACGTCAACGCGGCCTTCCTGCAGGGCTTTCACCTCGAGGAGCTGGTCGGCGCCAGGGCCTTGCCCGGTCAGACCCCGCGGGTTCTCGAAGGATGTTTCCACACGCGGGATCTCGACGAGCTCGACGTCCTTCTCGGTCAACCCTTCGAGGCCCAGCGTGGCGAGGTAGGCCCGCAGCGTCGTCGCCTTCCAGAAGTCGATGATGTCGTTCGGGCGCGTCGCGATGCCGAGCCGCCGCCCCTTCAGGTCCTTGATTGTGCGGATCTTGGATTCCGGGCGCGCGAGGATGACTTGCGCCTCGTCGGTCCAAGTCAGGCCGATAAGGCGCGTCTGCCGGCCAGCTGCGCGGGCCCAGATGGCCGGAACGCTGCCGCCCTGCCTGAACGAATGGTCTAGCTTGTGGTCGAAGTGTGACGCGCGAACGCTGGCGTCGGCGCTATCGCGGATCGAGCCGAGCTTGATGCCGTCGCGCTTGAATTCGTCTTCGATCCATCCAAGCTGCACCGCAATGCCCACGGGGGTGGGGACGGGGCAGCGCGTGTACCAGAGAGTGTCGAGCTTGCTCATCGGGGCGTTCCTTTCGCAGTCGTTGGCGAACGCCGACGTTATGTCCTTTTAAACAGACACAGTCGAGCGCTCAGTCCGGCGACGCGTTAGGAACGCGTCCGGGCGTCACAAATTCTGCGAGAAGCTCGCGGCGCACGCGGGCTAGCTCGGGGTCCGCTCTATCGCGTGGATGCGGGCGCTCCACTTTCAGCCCGCGCCGGATGCGGCCGGGGCGCGCGTCCATCACGACCACCTCTTCGCCGAGGAAGACGGCCTCTTCGATGTCGTGCGTCACGAGGATCACGGTGATCCGCTCCCCCATCCAGAGACGCAACAACTCGTCCTGAAGCTGCGCTCGGGTGAGGGCGTCGAGGGCGCCGAGGGGCTCGTCGAGAAGGAGCACCTGCGGCTTGTTCACCAGCGCCCGCGCGATGGCCGCGCGCTGCGCCATCCCGCCCGAAAGCGCGCGCGGAAAGGCCCGCTCGAAGCCCTCGAGCCCGACCATCCGCAAGTGAGATTGCACGAGCTCGCGTCGCTCCGCGGGCCCGAGCGCCGAAGCCGCCAGGCCGAGCCCTACGTTGTCTTCCACGGTGAGCCAAGGAAAGAGGCGGTGCTCCTGGAAGACGACGCCTCGCTCGAGACCGGGCCCGCGGATCGGCCGACCGCCGAGGTGGATGACGCCTTCGTAGTCCGGGTCGAGGCCGGCGATGAGCCGGAGCAGGGTGGACTTTCCGCACCCGCTGGCTCCAACGATGCAAGTGAACGCACCGGACGGCACGTCAATGTCGATCCGCTCGAGCACTGGCAGGACGCGCCCTTCAAGCCGATACGTCTTCGAGAGAGCCCGCACCGAGAGGTCGGCCGCGGGGCGCGATGGCTCGGGGGGCTGCCGGACCGTGGATCGAGTGAACATGTTGCCCGTATTACCACTCGTCGGCCAGCGACGGCCACCAACGTCTTGTTTAAGAGACATGCGTCTTGACGGTGGGCGGTGCGCGCGACAGAATGCGGCCACTCTGGGAGGCCGAGGTTGAAGGCCTCCCTGCGACGATCGGAGATCGAAGCGCATGGATCCCGCGAATCTGGGAACAGTCTCGCTGCACACGGTCGCTGCCGGCGGCGTCGCACACGAGCCGGCAGCCATCCGGTGGGCCGAGCCGCTTGACGCGTCGGAGTGGACGTCACCGCGCGTGCTCATCGCGATCTTCTGCGCGACGACGGTGGTCCACCTAGGCCTTGCCGCACGTCTCGCGGCGACGCAGCGTGCGCGATTCGTGGACCGCAAGGCGTCCCAGGTCGAGATCCAGATCACGCGTCCGCCGCCCCGCAAACCGGTCGTCGTACCCCCTCAGGAGGTGCATCCTCCACCCCCGAAGCCGCTGACGACGACGAAGCCGCAGCCGCGGATCGTTCCCGAGCCGATTCACTCGGCGCCGGCTGCCGCACCCGACTCGCCGGGGCTGAACGCGCCCGCGGGAGACGAAGGGACTTCGCTGCCCGGCACGGGAGCCGTGGAAGCCCCCATCGTTCCGGTCGCCGCGGCTCCCCCGCCCCCGCCCCCGCCCGTCATCGAGGCCAAAGAGGGGGCCAACTACTTGAAGAATCCGCGGCCGGCCTATCCGCATCTGGCCATGCGAGAAGGTTGGACCGGTTCGATCCTCCTTCATGTGCGCGTGCTGCCGACGGGCCGCGCAGGCGAGATCACGGTGCAAAAGTCGAGCGGGCATCGCGTCCTCGACGACGCTGCGGTCGACGCGGTGAAGGGCTGGACGTTCATGCCGGCCACCCAGGGCGGCAGCCCCGTCGCCGGATGGGCGAACGTCCCGATCGAGTTCCAACTGAAATAGCCAACGGAGCGAAGAGACAATGTCGGACGCAGCTACCTATTGGATCGTCAAGGGCACGCTTGGACTCTTGATCCTCTTTTCTGCCCTCACCTGGACGGTCGTCATTGCCAAGGGGCTGCAGCAGTGGCGGCTCTCGCGCCAGAACGCGGCCTTCTCGGCGACGGTCGGCGCGTTCACGCGCCTGCCGTCCATCGATAAGGTGAAACAGCTGTCGGGTCCGACGGCCCGCGTCGCGTTGACGGGCCTCGATATCTGGGAAGACGGCTCGGCCAACATCGGGCGCCACGGCGACGAGATCGACGTGCGCCGCGACCTGCTCGAACGCGAGCTGCGGCGCCAGATCCAGCGCGAGAAGCGGGGCGCTGAAGCCGGGCTCGCCGTCCTCGCGAGCATCGGGACCACCTCGCCCTTCGTCGGGTTGTTCGGCACCGTCGTCGGCATCATTCACGCGCTCGGGCGGATCAGCAGCATGGGCTCGGCGAGCCTGGACGTCGTGGCGGGCCCCATCGGCGAGGCACTCGTCGCGACGGGGTTCGGCATCGCGGTCGCGGTGCCCGCGGTGCTGGCGTACAACGTCTTCGTCCGGCGCCTGAAGGGGCTCGGCGCCGATCTCGAGGACTTCGCCAACCACTTCGTCAACGGCGCAATCCTCAGCACGTTCGCGGACGAGCCGGCCATCGATCGCTCGGGGAATCGCCCCATCTCCGTCCGCCGGGAAGCGAGCGCCTGATGGCCATCCAAGCCCAGGCCGACACGGACGACGTCGTCAGCGAGATCAACGTCACGCCCCTCGTCGACGTCATGATGGTGCTGCTCGTCATCTTCATCGTGACGGCGCCGCTGTTGGACAACGCCGTCAAGGTAAACCTGCCGCAGACCGCCACCACGTCGCCCATCGAGCCGAAGAAGTCGGTCAACGTTAGCGTGGACGCGCTCGGCAATCTCTACATCGACCGCTCCCAGGTCGACCTCCATGGCCTCGAGGCGCAGCTCACCGAACTGCATCGCGCGGAGCCCGACGTCGCCGTACACCTCAACGCCGACCAAGCTGTCAACTATGGGCTCGTGGCCAAGGCGATGAGCGCGGTGGATCGCGCGGGCGTCACCAAGCTCTCCGTGCTGACGGCCAACGAGTAGTCGATGTCCGTGCGCAGCTTCGGGATGAGCCAGCCCGTCACGGCGCCCGCCACCTCGGCGCCGCCGGGCGAGGTGGGCTTCGACCCGTGGCGCAAGCTGGGCTGGCTGCTGCTTCCGGCGCTCGCGCCGACGCTGTTGCTTGCGGCGTGGTCGGCGACGGTCCGCTTCGAGCTCGTCTCACCGCAGGTCCTGGTGCCGCCGGCCAAGGTAGCGGCCACGTTCGCGCGTCTTCTCACTACCGGCGAGCTGGCGCGGCACCTCGGCAGGTCGCTGACCCGGCTGGCGATTGGCTTTGGAGCGGGGGCTACTGGCGGGCTTGCGCTGGGAATCGCCATGAGCACATCGAAGAGCGTCGAGGCGCTCGTGTCGCCCGTATTCCGCCTCGCTCGTCAGGTTCCGACCATCGCCCTCATTCCGGCGCTCATCCTCGTGTTCGGAGTCGAGGAGACCTTCAAGTTCGTGGTGGTGGCGAAGGCGTCCTTCTTCCCCGTGGCGCTCGCCGCATTCGAGGGCGTGCGGCAGATCCCGCGCGCGTATCTCGACGTGGCGGCGGTCAATTGCCTTCCGACGCGCGTACTGGTCACCAAGCTCCTTGTGCCGGCGACCGTCCCGCACGTCGTCGCGGGCGTCCGTACGAGCCTCGGACGCTCGTGGATGATCCTCGTGGCGTCCGAGCTGGTCGCGGCCGACTCGGGGCTCGGACAGATGATGGAAATGGGTCGCCAGATGTTTCGCATCGACGTCGTGATGGTGGGGGTCTTCATCACCGGAGCGGTCGGCTTGGCGCTTGATGCGGGAGTGCGCACCGTCGAGCGGCGCCTGAACCAATGGCAGCGCGCATGACGGCACGCGGGATCGCGAGCTCGAACGTTCGACGGTGGCTCCTCGGATCGACCATTCCGTTGGCGCTCGCGACGTCATGGATGATCCTGTCGCACGACCGCCGTACCTCGTACGCCTTCGTGCCGCTCGGTCAGATGGCCGCGAGCGCCGTCGAGCTCGTCGCGAGCGGAGAGCTCGTCGGCGCCCTCGCGGCGAGTCTCGCGAAGACGGCGACCGGGCTCGTGCTCGGCGTGCCCGCCGGAGTCGTCGTCGGCGCCTCGATGGGTGCCTCGCGCAGCCTCGACCGCGCCCTGGGTCCCCTGCTGCACGCCTTCCGGCAGGTCCCCTACCTGGGACTGGCACCGCTCATCGGCCTCTGGTTCGGCGTCAGCGACGTCGCCAAGGTGCTGCTCGTGTTCCTCGCGGTGTTTTATCCGATGGTCCTCAGCGCGTACGAGGGCGTTCGCAACGTCGACTCCAAGCTGATCGACGTGGCGCGAGTGCTGAAGCTCGACGCCTCGCAGGTCGTCACGAAGCTCGTCCTGCCCTCCGTGCTGCCGCATCTCTATACGGGTCTGTCTCAAGCCATCGCGTTCGCGTGGATCGCAACGATCGGCAGCGAGATGCTGCTTCATGCGGGCGGCGGCGTCGGGACGCTGATGCAAATGGGCGAAGCCGCGGGGAGGCTCGACGTGGTGTTCGTCGGTGTCTTGAGCGTGGCCCTTGCGAGCTTTGGCCTCGACTCGCTGTTCGGGCTCGTCGGCCGGCACGTGATGCGATGGCGCGACGACGCATGGAGCCGAGGATGAACGACTACGCACAATCCGTGGCCGCAGCGCCACCTGACGCGGTGTCTGTGCTGCGAGCTCCGTCGGTCAAGAACGCCCACCCGCTGCTCCGATGCCTGGCGATCTACCGGACCATGCCGTGGCGCTTTGCGTCGGCGTTCTCGCTCTTCTTCGTAGTGAACGCGAGCCTCACCTGGTACCAGATGCTCGTCGGGCAGGCCGTGCACGATGTCGAGCGCGGGCGCGCCGTGGTCCGCACAGCCGACGGATCGCTCGACTTCGGTCGCGCGTACTACTGGGTCGCCGTACTCGTCGGGACCGCCCTGGCGCGGGCGGTCGTGCAGTACGTCGCCGGTATCGTGTCGCTCGCGACGGGCCAAGAGCTGCTCTTTCGACTGCGCGACTCGATCCTCGTTCAGGTCCAGCGCCTGGACATGGGCTACCACCTGCGGCACGGCGTCGGTGAGATGGTGGCGCGCACGACGCGGGACGCCGACAAGGTCCGCGACGCGCTCATCAGCTTCTGGCGCAACGTCATCGAGACCGGTCTGGTCATCCTCGCCTCGCTCGCCGTCCTGTGCTGGTACGATCCGCTGCTTGCCGTCGCGCCCGCGATCCTGACGGCGGTGGGGATCGCGATCTTCCTGCGGCTGGCCGACCATCTCGTCGTTCTCGACCGCGCGGTGAGCGACGCCTACGACTCGGTCAGCCAGGACCTCGTCGAGGGCGTCGGCGGCGTTCGCGTCATCAAGGCCTTCGGGCTCGAGGCGTCACGCATCGCGCGCTTCGACGCGGCCGTCGGGACGTACACCGATTACGCGACGAAGGCCCTGCGCTACTCGACGTCGCGAATTCCGCTACCCCAGGTCGTGGTGGCGCTCGGCCAGGTCTGGGTGTTTGCGCTGGGCGCGCACCTCGTGGCGTCCGGGCGGCTCAACGTCGGTGAGCTCGTCGCCGCGCTGCTGGCGATGAACACCCTCATCTTCCGCATCGAAGGGATCGGCCGGATCATCCAGATCTTCGCCGATGCTCGCGCGTCCGCTGCGCGCATCATGGACCTGCTCGACGCCGATACGCCGATCCTCGGCGGATCGCACGAGCTGCCCGCGGGCCCCCTGGGCATCCAGCTCGCGAACGTCCGTGTCCGGGCGGCCGGCGAGGGCGAGGACATCCTGCGTGCCTGCTCGCTGCAGGTGGACCCCGGCGAGATTGTCGCCATCGTCGGAGCGACGGGCTCGGGCAAGAGCACCCTGGCTGCGCTCCTTCCGCGCATGCTCGACCCGGACGCCGGTCACGTGTTCGTCGGCTCGAGCTCCGGAGGATGGATCGACGTGCGCACCCTTCAGCTCGCGGCGCTGCGCGCGAGGGTGCACGTGGCCGCGCAGGAGTCGTTTCTCTTCTCCGACACGGTCGCGCGCAACGTGCTCCTCGGTTCTCCCGACGCGACGACCGCAGAGCTCATCGAGGCTCTCCGCCTCGCGTGGGCGCAGGACATCGTGACGAACCTCCCCTCGGGCGTCGCCACTGTCATCGGCGACCGCGGGGTGACGCTTTCCGGCGGGCAGCGACAGCGCCTCGCCCTCGCGCGCGCGCTGATCGCGCGACCGTCAGTCCTCGTCCTCGACGACTCGACCAGCGCCCTCGACGCGCTGACCGAGCAGTCCATCTTGCACGGCGTCCGTGACCTGGCGCGCAGCAGCGGAACGCCGATCACGATGCTCATCGTCGCGAGCAAGCCGTCGACGGCGATGTTCGCCGACCGCGTCGCGGTCCTACAAGGAGGCAGCATCGTTGCGGAAGGCTCGCACGACGAGCTTTCGCGCTCGAGCGTCACTTACCGCGAGCTGATGGGGATCCACGATGCCGCGGCTTGAGCCGGCGGGTCACAAGAAGGAGGCCCTGGCGCGCGACAACGAGCCGAGCGACCTCCAGGTCGAGCAGCAGCTCGCCCTCGTCGACCTCGAACGGCGTATGTTCAGCCGCCTCGTGCCGCTGCTCGGGCCCGTTCGGGCGCAGATCGCGGCGGTCGTCGGCATCGAGTGCATCCTCGTCATCACGGTATTCCTGCGCCCATGGTTCGTCCGCCAGGTGATCGACCGGGGCTTTGTCCCAGGGGCATCGGGCCGCTCGGTGGACGGGCCCTTCGTCGCGTGGATGATCGGGGGCCTCGCGCTCTGCTGGGCGCTCCGGTTCGCCCTCGCCGGCGTCTCGCAATACGTCGCCGGGCGCGCGGCCATCGTCGTCCTCAACGACCTCCGGCGCGCCGTCTTCGCGCACGTGCAAACCCTCAGCATCCGGTACTTCGACCGGACAAAGCTGGGGCGCATCGTGTCCCGGGCCGATCGCGACGTCGACACCCTCGAACCACTGCTCATTCAGGGCCCGCCCGAGCTGCTGTCGGCGATTCTTCGCTGCGGGGTATCGGGGGTGCTGCTCTTTTCGATCTCGCCGCCGCTCTTCTGGTCGGTGGCGGGGCTCGTCCCCCTCCTCGTCCCCGCGCTCGTGCTCTTCAATCGCCTCGCCTCGCGCAACTGGGGGCCGGTGGCCGAGCGCCGCAGCCGCTTCACGTCGCACCTGGTTGAGACGGTCAACGGCGTGAAGGTGCTGCAGCAGACCGGGCGCGAGGAACAGAATCGGCGCCGCTACAAGGAGCTGCTCAACGATTTCACGGCCACGCTCATCCGCGGCAATGTCCGAACGAGCTGGTTCCCGCCCCTCACCGGCGTGCTCTCGACGGCGGGCATGGCCGCGCTCATCGTCGTCGGTGGACGGGGCGTGGCCCTAGGCCAAGTCACCCTCGGCCAGCTTGCCGCGAGCTTGTTCTACGTCTTCCTGTTCCTCGCCCCCTTACAGGAGCTCGGCGACCTCTTCGAACGCTACGCCGCAGGCACGGCTGTGGCGCAGCGCATCTTCCTGCTCCTCGACACCCGGCCGGAGATCGAGGACGTCGCCGATGCTGTTGACCCGCCGTCGGTGCGTGGGAGCGTCGAGTTTGACGGGGTGACGTTTGCGTACGCCCCGGACCGAGGCCCCGTGATCCGCGATTTCACGTTGCGGGTTGCGCCCGGAGAGCGCGTCGCCATCGTAGGGCCGACGGGGCACGGCAAGAGCACGCTCGTGCAGCTCCTGACGCGTTTCTACGAGCCCCAGGTGGGCGCCGTGCGGCTCGATGGCGTCGACATTCGGAATCTCACCCAGCGGGGGCTCCGGCGCCACGTCGGGGTGGTGCTCCAGGACAACGTCCTTTTCAGCGGAACCATCCTGGAGAACCTGCGCCTCTCCGCACCGCACGCCAGCGACGACGAGCTGATCGAGGGAGCGCGGAGCCTGCGCGTCGACGACATCCTGCGCAGGCTGCCGAACGGCTATCACACGCAGGTGGGCCCCCTCGGCGCGAGCTTGAGCCACGGTCAGCGGCAGCTCGTGTGCCTGGTGCGCGCCTACCTGTCCGACCCGGCGGTCCTCGTGCTCGACGAGGCCACCTCGGCCATCGACGTGCAAACGGAGAGGCGCATCCAGCACGCGCTGCGGCGCCTGTGCGCCGGCCGGACGGCGATCGTCATCGCCCATCGCCTGGCCACGATCCGCGACGCCGACCGCATCGCGGTGATGCACAACGGCACGCTCGCAGAGCTCGGGACCCACGAGGAGCTCCTCGCCCGCCGGGGTTCATACGCGAAGATCCACGAGGCCTACATTCGCGGTCAGGCCTCGGCCCGACCCGAGCCGACCGTCGAAGTGGCGTGAGCTCCGCCCTCCCCGCGCCGCCGGGGAGGGCTGGAGCCCGAGGGCAGGCCCGTCAATCGACGGACGCGTCCGAGACGGCGGTCGTCCCCGTTTCGACAGCCTCGGAAGCGTCCGATGCGTCAAGGCTCGACGGGCTCTCGCCGCTATCGGGGGATGCATCGCTCGAGCCCGCGTCGCTCGGCCCGGCGTCGCCGCCGGGTGCTGCATCCCCCAGGCCGGCGGCACCGTCGCCCTTTGCCGCGTCGCTCGACGGGGCGGCATCCGCGAGGTTGGGGGGAATCGGCAGCGTGTCGTCGCCGTTGCAGGCGGCCACCATCGTGCCGGCGATGATTGCGACCAAGTTGTGCGTCAAGACGTGTCGAAGATTCATGGGTCGTACCATTTCATATCTTGGGACCTTCGTCTAGTATACAAGACAACAGAAAGGCGAGCCTCCCATGCCGAAGCGACAACTCAAACTCAACGCGTTCTTCATGCGCTTTGGACACCACCCTGCGGCGTGGCGGCATCCCTCTGCGACCGACGGCGGTCGGCCCGACATCGAATACTGGGTTCGTCTCGCCAAGCTCGCCGAGTCGGCCAAGTTCGATACCTACTTCATGGCCGATTTCATCGGCAGGACGAGCGATAAGCTGATCTCCCTGGCCAGTCACGGGCTCGCGTTCCAGTTCGAGCCTCTCACGCTGCTCTCGGCCATCGCGGCGCATACGAAGCACATCGGCCTGGTGGCCACGATCAACACCAATTTCAGCGAGCCCTACAACGTGGCACGCGTCCTGGCCTCTCTCGACCACTTGAGCCAGGGCCGGGCCGGTTGGAACGTGGTCTCGTCGCTCTCGGACGCCACCGCGCGCAATTTCGGGATGCCCGTCCCCCTCGGACACGAGGAGCGCTACGAGCGCGCGTCGGAGTTCTTCGAGGTGACGAAGGCCTTGTGGGACAGCTGGGACGACGACGCGTTCGATCACCCCAATCGCACCGACGGGCTGTTCTTCGACCCGGCTTCCGCGCACCCCGTACACCACAAAGGTGAGCACTTCACGGTCGACGGCTTGCTGGATGTCGCCCGCCCCATCCAGGGCTACCCCGTCATCGTCCAGGCGGGCAACTCGGAAACCGGCCGTGAGTTCGCGGCGCGCATCGCGGAGATGACGTACTCCTCGGCTCAGTCGCTCGCGGTCGCGCAAGGCTACTATTCCGACATCAAGAGCCGCATGGCCAAGTACAACCGCGACCCCGACGATCTCAAGGTGACGCCGGGTCTCTCGGTCGTGGTCGCTCCCACAGATCAAGAGGCACAAGACAAGTTCGCCGAGCTGCAGAACGCCGTCGACTTCCGTCACGGCGTCAACCTGATGGGCGTCGACGTCTCGGCATACCCTCTCGACGGACCGCTCCCCGACTTGGCGCCAGGAGAGAACGGGCGCGGCCGCTGGAAGCAGCTGACGGAGCTCGCCCGGCGCGAGAACCTGACTATTCGCCAGCTCGTGCTCCGCTTCAGCGTCGCCAAGGGCCACATCCAGGTGATCGGGTCGCCCAAGACAGTGGCCGACCTGATGGAAGAGTGGTTCACCCGTGGGGGTGCCGACGGGTTCAACGTGGTGCCGCCGCTCTTGCCGGGGGGATTCGAGGACTTCGTGCGTCTCGTCGTGCCCGAGCTGCAGCGTCGAGGGATCTTCCGTACCGAATACGAGGCGGGGACCTTCCGCGATCGCCTCGGTCTCAAGCGGCCCGCGAACCCGCATTCGGCTCGCCCTCGCCGGGCCGCCGCGGCAATCGCTTCGTCCGGCGCGGCGCTCGCATCGGGCCGCTGAGGCCTCGACGATACGCGACGGCGCCACGCGCGCCTCGGCTACGCCGGAATGTCCGCGGGAATCAGCGCCGGAGGGGGTGCGATGGGCTGCTGGGTCTGAATGGACAGCAGCCTCGCGTACAGGCCGCCGGGGCGCCGGGCCAGGGTCGCATGCGGCCCCCGCTCGACCACCCGCCCCTCCTTGAGGACGAGGATCTGATCGGCGCCCACGACCGTGCTCAAACGGTGCGCGATGGTGACCGAGCTGCGACCCCGCAAGAGGCGCTGGAGCGCTTGTTGAACCGCGTGCTCGCTCTCCGAATCGAGCGCGCTCGTGGCCTCGTCCAGGATAATGAGCTGGGGGTCCTTGAGCACGGCGCGCGCGATCGCGACCCGCTGCTTCTCGCCTCCCGAGAGCTTGATGCCACGTTCGCCGACGAGCGTGTCGTAGCCCTGGGGGAGGCCGCCGATGAACGAGTCTGCGTTGGCCGCGACGGCGGCGGCGCGCACCTCGTCGAGCGAGGCGCCCGGTCGGGCGAACGCGATGTTCTCGGCGATGTTGTCGTTGAACAGCGCCACGTCTTGCAGGACGACACCCAGAGCCGCACGGAGGGACCGCTGCGTGTACTCGCGGATGTCGCGCCCGTTGACGAGGACGCGACCCTCGGTCGGGTCGTAGAAGCGCATCAGGAGCTTGACGATCGTTGTCTTCCCGCTGCCGCTCGGTCCCACAAGCGCCAGCGACTGGCCCTGGCCCAGCACGAAAGAGATTTCGCGAAGCGCCAGGGTGCCCTTCTCGGGGTAAGCGAAGCTTACGTTCTCGAAAGCGACCGTCTCCAGGCGCTCGAGGTCAACCGCGCCCGGGGCGTCTCGGACCTCGGCCTCGACGTCGAGCAGCTCGAGCAGGCGCTCCGCGCTGCTGTCGATCTCGCCCATTTGATTGATCTGCCGAGCAATGGGCGCGACCGTGCTGATGAGGCTCTGCGAAAGCGTCAAGACGAGCAAAATGTCGCCCGCCGTGTACCGGCCCCGAACGGCGCCCAGGGAGGCGATGGCGACCACGACGAACACCCCGATCGCGTTCGCGATGTTCAGGATCAGCGCGGAGCGCCACTCGGTTCGATGGAGCCCGTCGCGCATCACGCGCCACTCGGCCTGCGTCTGGTCGTAGCGATCTTTCACCGCCGGCTCACCCCCGAAGCTGCGAACGGTGGATATGTTGCCGACCATTTCGGCGAGGAGCCCTGTCATCTTTCCGGCAAGACGCTGCCAACCCCGCCGGTAGGGTCGTGTCCAGCCGACCGTGCGATACGAAATGACGAAATTGACGGCGAGGACGGCGCCCATGATCGCGCCGATCGGCGGAGCGCGCCAGGCCAGGAGCCCGAGCATGAACAGCATTTGCAGCACATTGGCGAGCGTCCCCTCGGTCAGGGACATGAGCCACATCGTGATCTGGGTGATCGCCCCGAACCGGTCCATGATCTCGCCGACCCGGACCTTCTCGAAGTAGTCGATCGACAGCCGCGTCATGTTGTCGAAGACGCGCTGGCGGAATGTGCTCACGGCGTCGAGCCACAGGTCGTCGGCCTGCTTGTCCTGCAGCGCGCTGAACACGACCACCGCCACGCGCAGCACGAAGAAGGCGGCGACGAGGATCACCACGCGCCGCGCCCCTTGCTCGTGCGAAAGCCTTCCCGAAACCATCCCCGAGAGGACGTCGACCACCATTTTGTAGACCTGCGGAGCAGCCGTGGCCAACGCGCCCAAGGCGCTGCCGACCGCGACCACGCCGACCACACGACCTCGGTACTCCGGGATGAACCGGACGGCTCGCCAGATGTTCTTCATGGATTCCAGGGACAACATCGCCGCGCCGACCCGTGTCCCGCTCGAGGCGACGGTGCGTACAGAAGCACGGCGGCACACCGGTGTCTACTATGCTAGACATTTGAGGCAAGCCGGGAGACACTTGCTTCCGGCTTGTCGTAGCAGGTTTGAACCGCAAAAGGCCCCACCATGCCGTCACCGCACCGTGTGCGTCTGTTTTTAAAGACATCGTTTGCCATTCTCTCGCTCTGCCTCGCCGGCCTGGCGAGCGGCTGCAAATCGTCGGAGGCCAGCACGACCGGGAATCCGGGGAAGGCAGGGTCTCCATCCGCGCCGACCAGCGCGGAATCCGTGGTCATCCGGTTCAGCGACCCCGGGAACGCAGGCATCCTTGCCTATGCCAAGCGTGAGGGCATTCTCGAAAGGGAGCTCGCGAAGGTCGGAGCCTCGCTCGTGTACGTGCCCGGTCCGGGAGCGTTCAGCGCAAGCTTCGAAGCGATGAACTCCGGCGCCATCAACACCTCAGGCGGGGCCATCAGCCCCATCATCGGGGCCCTCTCGCACAACCTGAAGTTCAAGATCTTCGCGATCGCCGATCCGGGCGGCATTCGCCAGGCGGGTGTCATCTCCCCAGCGTCGAGCTCCGTCCGAGAGCTCAAGGACCTGGTCGGCAAGCGGGTAGCCGTCAACTCGGCCGCGCACGGCGACTACATCCTGCTCAAGGCGCTCGCCAACGAGGGCATCCCGGCCGACCAGGTGACGCGCATCCCCATCCAGCCGCCGGACGCGGCGGCCGCCTTCGCGACCGGGCGGATCGACGCCTGGTCCACGTTCGGGGTCTTCTACTCGACCGCCGTGCGCAACGGCGCCCACGTTCTCGTGACAGAGGACAAGATCCAGTCGGACGACGTCGGCGTGCTCGCCGCCAGCGCAACGAACCTGGAGAGAGGCCCCGAGGCCTATCAGGTCATCATCCGCGTGAGCCAGGAGCTGACGGCGCTCGCACACGAGCATCCCGAGCAGTTCCAGAACGTTTTCACCGACAAGGGCCCCACCGCCGTTTCCGGCGACGAGCTCCGCATCGCCATCGAAGAGACGCGCCGGCTCCCGGCGTACCGAGCGCCGACGCCCACCGACCGCGCTCGCGTCGGCAACGTGTCGAAGATCTTCTACGACAACAAGTCGATCGATCGGCAGATCCCTGTCGACGAAATCGTGTTCGACGTCGACGCCGCCGCGAAAGCCAAGGGGGGGCGCCCGTGACCTCGGCGGCGCTGCCCGGCAGGGACACCTCGTCCCACGCGCGGGTCCTCGATCCGGTCGCACCGACGACTGTCGGGCTCGAGAAACCCGCCTTCCTCGGCGATCGTCCGCGCTCGCCGAGGCTCTCGTCGGCCGTGCGCGCCAGCGTGCCCCTTGCGCTCGGCCTGCTGTGGTGGCTGAGCACACGCCCTGGGAGCGGATCGAGCGGCGTCATCGCGTCGCCCGTCGATGTCTGGAACGCGGTGATCGAGCTGCATCAGACGGGACAGCTCAGCGCCTTTCTGCGCGCTTCGCTCGGCCGCGCAGCGCTCGGCGTGACCCTCGGGGTCACGGCAGGGATCTCCCTCGGCGTCGCCTCCGGGCTCTCGGCGCTCGGCGAGGAGCTCGTTGACCCCACGATGCAGATGCTGCGCGCCGTGCCGTTCCTCGCGATGGTCCCGCTCTACATCTCGTGGTTCGGCATCGACGAGCGATTCAAGATCCTGCTCATCGCCACGGCGACGGCCTTCTCCATGTACGCTTACACGTACCTGGGCGTGCGCAGCGTCGACCGGAAGATCATCGAGGCGGCGCGCGGCTTCGGCCTGCACCGCTGGGGTCTGCTCTTCGGGGTCATCTTGCCGAGCGCCCTACCGAGCCTTCTCATGGCGCTCCGCGTGTGCCTCGCGATCAGCGTGATCGGCCTGATCGCCGCAGAGCAGGTGGGGACGAGCGAGGGGATTGGCTATCTCGTTCTGCTCGCCAAGCAATACTACAGGCAAGACTACATGCTCCTTTGCATCCTGCTCTACGCGGGACTGGGGCTGGTTTTCGATGTTTTCATACGGACTCTCGAACGGTACGCCATGCCGTGGCGACCCGTACGAGGGCGCCGATGACCGAAGGCCTCTCTCCTCTGCCGCTCGCCGCCAGCGAGCCACCGGCGCGCTCGATCCGCCCTCGCCCTATTCCCGGACGGCGCGCCGTGCACCTGCGCGGACTGCAAAAATCGTTCGGCGCGCGCCGCGTGCTCGCCGGGATCGACCTCGACATCCAGCGCGGTGAATTCGTCGTGTTGCTCGGCGCCAGCGGGACGGGAAAGACGACGCTGCTCCGCATACTCGCAGGGCTGGAAGAGGCGGACGAAGGCGTCGTGCTGGTCCCTCGCGTACGGACGACCGTTTATCAGGAGCCTCGCCTGGTCCCTTCGATGCGCGTCCTGGCCAACGTGACCATCGGCCAGCCGAGAACTTCCGCGACCCGCCAGGCCGGCCTCGATGCGTTGACCGAAGTCCGCCTCGCCGGCCACGCGAACGCATGGCCGGGCACACTCTCGGGAGGCGAAGCGCAGCGCGTCGCCCTCGCACGCGCCCTCGTCCGTGAGCCAGAGCTACTGCTCCTCGACGAGCCCTTCGCGTCGCTGGACGCGCTCACCCGGCTCCAGATGCAAGATCTGGTGGGAGAGCTTTTCGTTCGTCACAAGCCTGCCGTCTTGCTCGTCACCCATGACGTCGACGAAGCCATCCGGCTCGCCGACCGGATTCTCATCCTGCGGGACGGCGCGTTCGTAGTCGACCTCGCCCTCGACGCGTCCGATCCCCGCGACCGCAGCCACCCGAGCTTCTTCAGTCACCGGTCGCTCTTGCTGCGGGAGCTCGGCGTCGCCGAAACGGTGGCGCGGGCTGACGGTGCACTCCAAGGAGGCCAACCATGAGCGAGTCCAGCGAAGCGTTTCGGGACGCGCTATCGCGTTTCGCGAGCGGCGTTGTCGTCGCCGCGGCCAACACCGCCGGGGGACCGATCGGCTTCACTGCCTCGGCCTTCTCCTCCCTCTCACTCGAACCCCCGCTGGTCCTGCTTTGTGTGGCCAAGAAGGCCAGCGTCTATCCGCGAATCCTGGAGGTGGAGCGCGTGGGCATCAGCGTGCTGCACGCCGGCCAGCGATGGATTGCCGAGCAGTTCGCACGCCATGGTGTGGATCGGTTCCGCGGTGTGCCGCTGCGCGCGAACGCTACCGTCCCACTGATCGAAGGGGCGGTCGCTCAGCTCGACTGCAGCCGTCACGGTCTCCACGATGCGGGGGACCACACCATCCTTATCGGCCGAGTCCTCGAAGCGGGGACGGGCCTTGGTCGACCGCTCGTGCACTATGCCCGCGCTTTCGGCGGCTTCTCCGGTGAATTCCACGACATCGACCGCCGCGAGCCCCCGCGCGCACGCGCCGGCGGTGGCGCATGACCGCCCCGATCGTGTTCGTCGCCGGCAGCCCATCGCTGACGTCGCGCTCGTCGCTCGTGGCGCGGGCGGTCGCTGATGCACTGGGGGCCGAGGGCCTCGAGACGCGATCGTTCTCCCTCCGGGACTTCGATCCGGGCGACGTTCTCTTCGCCCGAGTCGACTCGGGGGCCATCGCCTCCTTCGTCGAAGCGATCAAGATCGCGCCGGCGATCGTCCTCTCAACCCCCGTCTACAAGGCGACGTATACCGGCGCCCTGAAGGCGCTCGTGGACCTCGTGCCGCCCGACGCGCTCGTCGGCAAGCCGGCGCTAGGCATCGGGACGGTTCGTTTGCCCGAGCATGGGCACTCGCTTTCCACCGCCTACGCCGCCCTGTTCGGCTTTTTCCGAGCGCGCGCGCTCGACACGCTCGTGGTTCTCGACAGCCAGTTCGAAGGTGAATCCACGTCGCTTACGCTCGGCGCCGCGGCGAGGGAGCGTGTCGGCGCGGCGGCGCGGGCGTTGGGCGAGACCTTGACGCAGGGTTGACGAGCATCCCCCATGACGCGATGGGTTGCACCCGCAGGGGGTCCTTAAGTCCGCGCGCTGGAGTGGCCCGCCGAGGCGGAGGTCGGCGTCGCGGCGGAGACGCCGTTGCCCAATACCCCCGCGCGATTGGAAAACGGGTTCGGCGGGCGCTTGAGCCCGAGGTGCTCGCGAAGCGTCTTCCCCTCGTACTCGGTGCGGAAGATCCCCTTCTTCTGCAGCTCCGGCACGACAAGGTTCACGAAGTCGTCGAGCGACTCCGGGATGAACGACGGTTTCAGGTTGAAGCCGTCCGCCCCCTCCTTGACGAACCAGTCCTCGAGCTGGTCGGCGATGTCGACGGGCGTTCCCACGACGATCCGATGCCCCTGCACCGCCGCGAACCGCAAGATCAGCTCGCGAATGGACAGATTCTCCCGCTTCGCGAGCGCCATGGCCTGCAGCCACCGGCCCCTCCCGTTCGCCGGTTCGGGGAGGTCCGTCGGCACGGGGCCGTCCAGCGGGTAGGCCGAAAGGTCAGTGCCAAAGAAGTGCTTCCCGCTGGAGACGTCGATCGATTCACGGAAGGACTCGTACTTCTCCTGGGCCTCCTGCCGCGACCGACCGATGTGGAAGAACAGACCCGGCGTCACCTTCAGGTCGTCCGGTTCGCGCCCGAACTTGGCCAAGCGGCTCTTCACGTCACGGTAGAAGGCTTGCGCCTCCGGCAGCGTCTGAGCGGCGGCGTAGATCACCTCGGCGTACTGCGCGGCGAAGTCTTTCCCGGAGTCGGAGTTGCCGGCCTGGAAAAAGACGGGGTAACCCTGGATCGGGCGGGCGATGTCAAGCAGCGCATCCGCCTGAAGGTATCTGCCGCGGTGATGTACGGGGTGGGCGCTCTTTGCGTCGGAGAACACTCCCCTCTCCTTGTCCGGATGGTCGAAGGCGCCGTCGTCCCAGCTGTCCCAGAGCTTCTTCGTCAGGTCGACGAACTCGGCGGCCCGCTCGTAGCGCTGGTCGTGATCGAGACCGTCGTTCACCCCGAAGGTTTGCGCAGCGCCCTCGGCCAGCGACGACACGATGTTCCAGCCCACGCGGCCACCGCTCAGGTGGTCGAGAGAGGCCAGCCGGCGCGCAACGTTGTAGGGCTCATTGAAGTTCGTGTTGATGGTGGCGACCAGGCCGATGTGTCGCGTGGCGCCCGCGAGGGCGGCGACGAGCGCTGTGGGCTCGAAGTGATTGCCCTGCGGCGAGCCGCCGTAGCCGCGCACCCTCGGGCCGCCCTGCCCCACGAAGTCCGCGAAGAACGCGAAGTCGAACTTTCCCCGCTCGAGGGTCCTGACGATCTTCGCCCAGTCCTCGAAGCTGGGGTTCCCACCCGCCTTGACCTCGGGGCGCCGCCACGCGCGCCCGTGTGTTCCATATTGCTGTACAAAGACGGACAGCGACAACTGGCGCTTTCGCTTCTCGCTCATGACGGCTCCTCACTTCTCAAGCCGCCCGGACGGCGGGCAACGAGCGGACCGCGTCCTCGAGCGGGCGCCGATCGACCCAGGCGTCGAAGTCGAAGTCTCGGTCGAGGACTCCGAAAGCGAGGAGGTAGTCCTTCTGCTGCCGGAAAAGCTCGAGCCGCTCCGCGGAGAGATCCGGGGCAAGGGAGAGGTGGAACCCGTCCCGGTACGCCGCCGTCACGGCCTCGGCGGAGGCACCGGTCTCACTCTGGAGGATCTCTCGAACCCCCTGGAGGTTGGTCTTGGCCCACTCGGCGGCGCGGAGCGTCTGCCGCAGGAAGCGAACCAGGACATCGTAGTGGTGCTCGAGGAAATGCTCGTGCACCGTCACCGGACGGGGCGTGCCGTTGTTCACCCGGAAGCGCCGGTCGACCAGCTTGTCGAGGTCGATGCCGACGTCGAGTCCGTATTTCGCAGCCCCATCGGCTCCGGGCGCGCCCTTTACATAGATGGCATCGACGTGACCCTTCACGAGCGGCTCGTAGCTGGGCCAGAACCCGCCGTAGCTCTCCCTCGGCTCCCGCTCGATGTCCGCGCCGACTTCGACGAGTTGCACGTCGTCGAGAGTCAGGCCGGCGGAGGCCAGCGCCCCCCGGTAGCCCTGGAGGCTCATGTGACGGGCGATCGAGCGCCCGCGCCGGTTCTCGACGAGATCCGCGCGGCGGTAAGCCGGAAGGGCGACCCGCTTGCCTTTGAGCTGCGATGGGGAGCGAATCTCCGAACCGGGCCGGACGAGGATGCTCTGGCCTTCGTCGATCCAGGTCAGCCCGATGAGCCGTGTGGCAGCGCCCTGCGCCTTCGCCGGAATGGCGAAGAGGTTTCCGCCCTCCCGGACGAGCGACTCCAGGCCGTGCTCGTAATGATGATGCCGTAGATCCTCGGCACCCTCGTCTTGCAGAGTGCGAAGCTTGATTCCGTCCGCGCCGAACTCCTCGCTCAGGTACCCGAGCTTGTAGGCAATCCCCGACGCCGTCGGGACTCCGCCGCGCCCACCGCCCGCGCAACGGGTAAACCACAGGGTGTCGAGCTTGCCCGCACTTTGATGAGTCTTGGCCATGAGGAACCTGTCCTTCCGGTTTGGTCGCTGCTTGCCGAACGTTGGGCTGACCGTCAGCCCGTGTACGCCTTGGCCTTCTCGAGCAGGCCGGTTCGGGCCCACTGCAGCTCGAGAGCCCCGGGTGTGTAGACTTTGGCGCCGCCAATCTGCTCGGCGATCGCCTGGAACCGCGCGGCCTCCTCGATGAGGAGAACGAGCTCGGCGGTCTTCAGGATGCCCTTCCCCCAGAAGTTCGCTCCGCCGTTCGACTCGAGCATGGCGGGTGGGGGCGCGAGCTCGGGATGACGATCGAGCCTTTCGCGAACGATCTCGAGTACACCGCGCGTGCGTTCGAGGTGGTTGGGGATCTCGCGCGCGAGAAGATGCCTTTGTGCCGCAACGTAGAGGATCGGAAATGGCTTCTGCGCGAGCGACCACGCGGCGAGATGGGGCGTGTGGGCGTGGATGAACGTGTCCGCGTGCAGGCGCTCCTCATTGAGCACCGAGTCCCCGTGATCGGCGAAGTCCGAAACGGAGACGGTGATCTCCTTGGTCTTGGCCCAGGGTGGCGGGAAGCGCACCGACAGGAGCTTGTTGTGGTCTGGCACCCGGTGGGCCACGTTGAAGATCAAGCTCGCCGAGAGGGTACCGGATTCCTTCAGGAACGAGAACGCGTGAGCCGCGTCGTTCTTGGCTTCGTCGACATACCGAACAAGATCGATTTGTGACACGGCTGCGCATCCTTCCGACGATCGGTGCCGCACGTCCGCACGGACGGCCGCCTAGGTTCGAGCGGGAACGTAGACCGAGCGAGGAGTCGTGTCTAGTTTAAAAGACATTCGTCCCTCCAACCGAAGTACCAACAAGCGAGCATCCCGATGGAGGGGACTCACCTGCACATGTTCCGCATGGTGGGCGGGGGGTCTGAGAGCCGAACCGCGGCCCACGCCCCCGCTCAACCCGAGCGAACGTACGCCCCGAGCGAGTCCACCAGGTGCTCGAACACGAGCGACACCCGCCGTGATGCTCGCAGATTCTCGTGCGTGACGACCCAGACGGGCAGCTCGAAGGAGACCTTGGGGAGCACTCGCTGCAAGCGCGGAGGGCCCGCTGCAAGCGGTACCTGGCAGACACCGATTCCGATGCCAGCGCGCAGGGACGCGAGATACGCGGCGTCGTTGTCGGTCCGCAACGCGAAGTCCTTCCGCTTCAGTGAGAGTCCAGCGGCAGCGAGCGCCGGGAAGAACGAGGTATCCCGATCCCTTCCGAGGAGGGCGTGTCCTCGCAGGAGGTCGCCTCCCGAGCGGGGAACGCCGCGATCCGCCAGGTAGGCTTCGGTCGCGAAGAAGCCGAGCTTCACGGCCCCGACGCGTTTGGCGACAAGGGCTCCCTGAGTGGGTTGTGCCATCCGCACCGCGACATCGGCGTCCCGCCGCAGGAGATCCTCGTTGGCGTTGGACAGCGACAGCTCGATCTGAAGTTGCGGATGCGCGCGGCACAGGCTGACGAGCATCGGGGGCAAGACCGCGCCGCCGACGACTTCGCTGCATGTCACGCGAACCGTCCCCCGATCGGCATCCGAAGGGGCCGATGTTGACCGTACGAGCGCCTCGGCGGCGCCCGCCATCGACTCGGCATACGGGAGCGTCGTGACGGCCATCTCCGTCGGCGTCAGCCCCGTTTGCGACCGGGTGAAGAGCGCGCCTCCGAGCACTTCCTCGAGCGTCTCTATCTGACGACGTACCGTCGGCTGCGCCACACCGAGGCTCCGCGACGCTCCGGACAGGCTGCCAGCGCGCATCACGGCCAGGAATGCGCCCAGCAGATCCCAGGAAAGGGGTGCCGCGGCCGTCGAGGGGAGCTTCATACATTTCTTATGAGCCGCAGAACGTCTTTGGACAATCGTAATCAGCGACCGAAGGGGCCATGTTCTCGTTGCGACCGGAGACGGCCCGCTCACCGAGGAGACGCCCATGAACGCGACGATGACCCACGAAGCCCTCCGCTCCTCCCCCGTTCGGAGTGAGACGGGAGCCAGCGGCGCCGTGTCGGGCGCGCCGCTCACGCTACTCCGGCTGGAGGGCGCCGCCGCGCTGGCGGGAGCGACCATGGCCTACCGCGCGCTCGGCGGCGGCTGGGCGGTGTTCGCGCTCCTCTTTCTCCTCCCCGATCTCTCCATGCTCGGGTACCTCGCGGGCCGCCGCGTGGGCGCCACTTGTTACAACGCGGCGCACAGCTATCTCGGTCCGGCCCTCCTGGCCGCACTCGGCGCGACCTCGAACGCGCACGTGCTCCTCTGTGTCGCGTGCATCTGGGCGGCGCACGTCGGCTTCGACCGCCTTCTTGGCTACGGCCTCAAGTACGGGACGAGCTTCGGCGACACGCATCTGGGTCGCCGCGGGCGGCCTGACCCGCGCTGACCGCAAGCCATCCGTTTTCAGCGACGTCCGACAGATGAAATCAACCAGCGCGTTTCGCGCCAAGGGAGTCCTCCATGATTCGCACGACCATCGCCGTCACCATCCCCGCGCTCCTCCTCGTCACCGCCGCAAACGCGTTTGCCGCGTTGCCCGAACCAACCGGCCCGCCTGCGCTCGAGGAGGCTGCAATCGCGCCTCCGGCGACGAGCTCCGAAGCCCAGGGCTTCGACCTCTTTCCTTCACACCACTTTCAATGGGCGCCGTCCGACGCCAAGAACGCCCAGGTGGGCGTCAACTTCGGCTTGCTGCAGCTCGCGCTTGGCGGGTTCAACGTCGCCGCCGAGCTGCGGTATCGCCGCTTCTGGTTCGAATACTCGCACGGGATGGATCTGAAGCTGAACAACCTGGGCGGCTTCAGCATGACGCAGACGGAGCGTGACCAGAACCTCCGCGTCTTCGTGCCGTACACGACCGGCTTCGGCGTCGGCGTGACGCTCGTGGACGAGCTCTGGCTCGGCGTCGAGTTCAAGACCCACCGCTACGAGGTGAACGCGCCGGGTGGGCCCGTCTCCAGCTACCAGACCTACAGCATCGGTCCCGTGCTCGGGTACAAGGCCTTCCTCTGGAAGGGGCTCTTCACCGACGCCTACCTCCGCTACTGGCCCAACGTCGCCTCGTCGCTCGACGACAACAAGATCGCGCTTCAGGGGACCGACGGAACGGTCTCGCACGCCGCGCACGACTTCGGCGTCTTCGCCAACGTCTCCGTTGGATACGCCTTCGACCTTTAGAGGAGCACGAGCCCATGACCACCACCTATCGCGCAGTGATGTTGACCGGAAAAGGCGGCCCGAAGGCGCTCGACGTGCTGAAAGTCGTGGAGCTTCCCGTTCCCGAGCCGGGCCCAGGGCAGCTCCGGGTCCGGGTTCGGGCCGCAGGCGTCGGCTCGACCGATCTCATGGCCGTCGGCGGCTCCTACCGCTACGCCCCGCCGCTCCCTTTCGTGCCCGGCTACGAGATCGCGGGCGTGATCGACGCGCTGGGTCCGGGCGTGGACGGCTTCCGCGTCGGCGAGCGCGTGGCTTGCCTGACAGTCTATGGCGGCTTCGGCGAGATGCTCGTTCGGGACGCCGTCCACTTCCTGCCCATTCCCGACGCCGTCTCGGATGGCGACGCCGCGGCGGTGATCTTGAACTACGTGACGGCCTACCAGGCGATCCATCGGGTCGCGAAGGTGGAGGCCGGCCAGACGGCGCTCGTCACGGGTGCCGCAGGAGGGGTCGGCACGGCGGCGCTCCAGTTGCTCCGACTCGCGGGCGTGAAGACCTACGGCGCAGCGTCGGCCGGGAAGCACGGCACCCTCCGCGCGCTCGGTGCCATCCGCATCGACTACCGCGCCGGCCGGCTGGACCAGCTCGTGCGCGCCATCGAACCGGACGGCGTCGACTTCGCGTTCGACGGGATCGGCGGCCCCATGATCAGCCCCTGCATCGGCGCGTTGCGTCCGCGTGGTCATCTGGTCGCCTACGGCTTCATGGCCGCGGCCGGACAGCTCTCGACGGCCGGGATGTTCGCCAACATCTTCCTCGGCTCGCGGCTCCGAGGGCGCTGCGGGAGTTTCTACGGGATCAGCGCGCTCTACCGGAAGGATCCCACGACCTTCCGGCAGGACCTGCCGAAGGTCTTCGCTCTGCTGGCCGACAAGAAGATCGACCCGATGGTCGCGAAGACCTTCCCGCTCCTGGAGGCACGCAAGGCGCTGGAGCTTCTCGCCACCGGGACGGTCGAAGGCAAGCTCGTACTTTTCTCATGAGCCGCTGAACGTCTTTGGACAATCGTCATTCACGCGCCGAGGGGCCATGTTCTCGCTGCGACCGACGGAGCATCACCCACCGGAAAAGGACACCCGATGACCACGCGAAGCATCGACTCGCTCGAATCATTCGACATTGCCGGCATGGCCCAGTGGGTCCTTCTCCGCGGCGACCTGCGCTCGCGGCGCGTGCTGCTGATCGTGCAGCAGGGACCGGGATTGCCGCTCATCCACGAGGCGAACGCGATCGAGCGGCGGCTGCACCTCGAAGCAGGAAGTGTCGTGGCCTACTGGGATCAGCGCGGCACAGGGAAGTCCTGGAACGCGGATCCCTCGACGATCACGCTCGCGCGGCTCGTGGCGGACGTACGCGCGATGGTCGACGCCCTGTGCGCCCGGCTGGACGTCGATCGGGTGGACATCCTCGGATTCTCGATCGGCGCCACGCTCGCCACGCTGGCGGCCGCGCAGAACCCGGCGCGACTCGGACGCATCGTGGCCGTCGGCATCGACGTCGATTTCGCCGAGAGCGAGCGATACGCCTACGCCTTCGCGTCGGGCGAAGCGGCCCGCCGAGGAGACCGTCGCGCCCAGCGACAGCTCCAGGCGATCGGTGCGCCGCCGCACGACACCGCGAAGCGGTTCATGACGCGGGCGCGCTGGGTCACGGCGTACGGTGGGATCGATCGGAGCCGCGGATTCTTCGGAATGTTGTGGGCCAACGTGTGGATGCTCCTGTCGTCGCCGCACTACTCGATCCCCGAAGCCCTGCAGGCTCTGCGCGCCATCGAGAGGACGCAGGAGCGAATGCTCGCTCACCTCCAGGGATTCGACCTGCGGGCTCTCGTCTCGCGCATCGAGGTCCCCATCGTGTTCTTCCAGGGTCGCCACGACTTCGCGACGCCCCCCGACCTGGTGGCCAGCTACGTCGACGCGCTCGACGCACCACGCGGCAAGTCGCTCGTCTGGTTCGAGGGCAGCGCCCACATGCCGCACTACGAGGAGCCGGCCCGCTTCCGCTCAGCCCTGCTCCGGGCGCTCGACGTGGCGGCCGTGCCGGTGCCGGCTCTCGCTCCCCAACACGCGACCGCACACTGAGGCCCCATGTTCATCGGACACTACGCGCCGGCCCTCGTTCTGCACCGCGCCCGGCCTTCAGTCCCGCTGTGGGTGCTCTTCGTCGCGGCCCAAGGCGTCGACGTGATCTGGGGGGTCTTCGTCCTCACGGGCGTCGAACATGCCCGCATGGTGCCCGGATTCACCAGCTCGAACTCGCTCGACCTTTACGACATGCCGTATTCGCACGGCCTCCTGGCGACCGTCGTGTGGTCCGTGGGCCTCGCCCTCCTTTGGCGGGCCTTTCGCCCTTCGCAGCGTCGTGCCGGTGAGGCGCTGGTCGTCGGCCTCGCCGTCGCTTCGCACTTCGTGCTCGATCTGGTGGTGCACGTGCCGGACCTGCCCGTGGTGGGGACAGACGGTCCGAAGTGGGGGTTCGGGCTGTGGCGCCACCGGGAAGTCGCGCTGCTGGTGGAGTGCACGCTCTTCGTCATCGGCGCGCTGGTGTGGAAGCGGGAACGCGAGAACCTCACCCCGCGCAGCGCCATCGTGCTCGGCGCGATGACCGCGTTTCTCGTGGCGTCTTACTATCTTCCCGCACTGCCGACGCCCGCCGCAATGGCCGTCAGTGGCCTAGGGACCTACGCCGCCTGCGCGCTCGCGGCCTGGTGGATGACGGTCCCGTCCGCGCAAAGAGGGCTAGTACATTTTGTATGAGCCGGTGAACGCCTTTGGGCAATCGTAATCAACCAGCCGACCGGGCATGTTCCTGGTGCGACCGACGCAGCGTCGCCCAACCGGAAGGAACCCACGATGACCCCGCAGACAGATGTGATCTTTGGATTTGGACAGGTCGGTCAGGCTCTCGCGCGCGAGCTCACGGCTCGCGGCGGAAAGGTCCGGGTCGTCAGCCGGAGCGGTCGGGGGCCGGTCCTGGATGGCGTCGATCACGTGACGGGCGATGCGACAAGTCCGGCGTTCTGCCGCGCAGTCTGCACCGGAGCCAAGGTCGTCTATCTCTGCCTGAACGCGCCGTACGACCGCTGGGCCGAGGAGCTCCCTCCCCTCCAGGAGGCCGTGCTCGCGGGTGCGGAGGCTGCGTCGAGCAAGCTCGTCGTGCTCGAGAACCTCTACATGTACGGGCCGCACGACGGCCCGCTCACCGAATCCCTCCCGCACGCCGCGACCGATGCGAAGGGGGTGACTCGGTCCAAGATGAGCGAAGCGCTGCTCGCCGCGCATCGAAGCGGACGAGTGCGCGTCGCCATCGGCCGCGCCAGTGACTTCTTCGGCCCGGGCGCTCTCGCCAGCCAGCTCGGCGAACGCGCGTTCGCGCCGCTCGTCGCCGGCAAGGCGGTGCAGATGATCGGCGACCCCGACGCGCTCCACAGCTACGCCTACGTTCCCGACGTCGCCCGCGGGCTCGCGACGCTCGGCGAGCACGTCGAAGCCGACGGCCGGGTCTGGCATCTCCCGTCGGTGGAGACGCGTTCGACGCGCGAGATCCTCCGCCTGGCGGGCCGGATCGCCGGCGTCGAAGCGAAGGTCTCGGGGATCTCCCCGCTGCTGCTCGCGCTCCTGGCGCGGGTGAACCCGATGGTTCGGGAGGTCCGCGCGGTGGGGTACCAGCTCGACGGACCGTTCGTCGTCGACTCGAGCGCTTTCGAGCAAGCCTTCGGTGTCCGCGCCACGCCGCTCGAAGAAGCGCTCGAGGCGACCGTCGAGTGGTACCGCACGCGCGCACGCGAACCCCGCGAGGGCCGCGGTGCCGCGCTCGCGAAAGGGCTCGGCGTATTCACCCTCGACAACGTGCTCATCCTGCTCGCCATACTCGCAGTTCGCGCGATCGTCTCCGCCGTCCCCAGGCTCTCGGCGATCGAGCTCGGGATCGCCGTCTCGGCAGGTCTCTACTGGCTTCCGCCGCTGCGTCGCGCGTCGATCGGCATCGCCCGCCGCCTGCGCCGTCGGCCGTCACCCCCTTCCGCCACGCAGCGCGTGCAGTATCGGGAGTTCGAAGGCCCCACGACGAGAATCCGCCTCCTCGAAACCGCGGCGGAGACGAACGGTGCGCGCTTGCGCTTCGAGCAGACGGTCGCCATCGGTGACGGACGACCTCCGCGGCACGTGCATCGCAAGCAGACCGAGTCGTTCCTGATTCTCTCGGGGCGCATGGGCATCGAAGCCGGCGGCGTCGTATTCGAGATCGGACCGGGCGAGTCCCGCAGCGTGCCCCCCGGGACGGCGCACACGTTCTGGAACGCTGGCGACGTGCCATGCGTGCACGAGGTGAAGCTCGAGCCCGCCTTCGACATGGAGCACTTCTTCGAGGGGTTCGTCACCTTGGAAGCGCTGCACCGCGTGCCGCCCCATGGCCGACCCGATCTTCTCCGCATCGCGCTCCTGTTCGGTAAGCATGACAACCTCGTCGCGGGGGTCCCGCGCGTCGTGCAACGGGTCGTCTACGCGATCGCAAGGTCGGTCGCCTGGGCGACGGGTGTGGTCGTGCCGACGTGGTCGGAGGTCGCGACACTCCCTTGAGCAGCCCGAACGCGTGTAGGCACGGCCCCCATCTCGGGCTCGGCCCCGCCCCGGCTTCATTCGTTCTGACTGCCGGCCAAGTGAGACCGCGAACACTCCACGCCCTCTTGACGCGATCGAGATCGCTGGCACACTCACAGCAAGCACGATGGGAAAGTCACGCAAGTCGCCCAGCGATCCCACAGGGTTGCTCCCCTTCGGGCCGAGGCCGCACTTCAAATTGACCTTTCGTGTGCCAGGTGAGTGTGGGCTGGGCCAGCCCCTGCCCTTCGACGCGACCTTTTCCCCGACGCTTCGCATACGAAGCCCACGGATGTTCCCGGCGCGCCGGGCGCGCGCTTCCCGCAGCCGTGCCACCGTCCGGACCCGTCGCGCGCGCTCGGCCGGTCGCTCCGCGACCGTTCGGTCCACCCCCGCGGCGCGCTCGAGCACGAAGTCGGGCGCCAAGGACGGGCCACCACCACCGAGATCCACCGACGGCGAGCGCTCTAGCGCGCCAAGGGCGCACTCCGCGCTCACCGCGGGACGGGTCTCTCCTGTGGTCGTCTCCGACGCGACCGCGCTGGTCGTCCTTGGCCTGACGGGGCGGCAGTTCCGGGGCTTCGTGCGCGCCCACAGCGTCCCGCACGCCAAGTGCGGCCGACGAACGCTCGCGCGCCTCGATTTGGTTCTCGAGGCAATCGATCGCCTCAGTGGCGCCAAGGCGCGCCGCTCACTGGCCACCGCGTGGGACGAGGACTCCATCGTGAAGATGGCGGCCGGCCGACGGCCAAGCCTCGAGCGCAACGACCTGAAATATGCCGCTCACAAGCGAACCAAGTGAGTCAACGCACATCGCACTGAACCACAAGGAAAAGCCATGGACGCCAATATGAGCCACCGACCGATACTGCTCAGTGACATCGACATTGATTTCGACTGGAACAGCCGCAACCCGGCGGAAGTCCGCACGAGTTCCTACGCCGATGAAACGAGCGGGGGACTCGAAGGGCTCATCGCCAACCTGCGGCTCGTCGGACAGACCACGCCGGTGGACGTGCGGTCGGCGGCCGCCCCGTTCTACCGCGATGCTGGCGGCAAGCCGTACGCGCTCGTGACCGGTTTTCGGCGCCTGAGCGCCCTCACGAGCATCTATGCAAAGGGAGGCGATGTTCCGGGACTTGCCCGCGGTCACGTGCTGGCCGTCGACCGCGGGACCCTAAGCGAGCGAGACGCATTCCTGCTCAACGCGCGTGAGAATGGAAATCGCGAGTCTCTGTCTCCCCCCGACACGATCATGATGATCAAGCGAGCGCGCGCGCTCGGCATCCCGAAGGAACATCTGGCTGTGCAACTCGGCTTCGCGCCCCAGATCGTGTCGAGCTATTCCCGCGTCGCGGAGCTACCCACCGACATGCTCACGCACTGGCGGTTCGGCGGCGACTTTCGTGGCCGGATGACGCAGAAACGACTTGGCATACAGGAGATGATCGCGATCGCGCGCGCCCCCGACCCGGCCGCGGCATACTTGACCGCGCTGGACCATCGCAAGTCGCGCGAGCGTCGCGGGTCGCGACTCGAGAAGACAAGTCAGCAGGCAGCGGCCACCGGAGCGTTGCTCGCGCGGCTCACAAAGAAAGGCATCGTTAAGATAATTCCCGACGTGGACTGGCTTTCGCATATTGACGCGATCGTTGGGGCAAGGGCGACCAAGAGGCTGCGGCTCGACGATGCGACGGCGCTCGCGGACACCGCCAAGCGCGCTTTTGACGACGAAATGAACCGCTGAGCCGGACCGCGCGGGCGGCCCTCGCCCCCTGGCGAATATATATTCGGCGTACCCGCCCCCTAACGGTGGACCCCTGCACGGACCGACGGCGCCTGCTCGCGTAGCGCTTCTGCAAGCAAGGGTTCGGTTGTCGTTTCAAGAAGCCGTGGGAGGTTCCACGAGCAGGTCGGAAACATCCCGAGCGGACACGTGGCGCACGGGTCGTTGGGACGTCGCGCGCGAAGACGAAGAAGCGCCCAGGCGGACCCGGCGCAGATCAGCAGCAGCAGCGTTGCGGTCACCAGCCTGGGGTCTGGGAGCGGCGCGAAGAGGACCGCTCCGAGCAGATAGGAGCCCGTAGCGGTGCCAAGTCCGAAGCGTGCTGCGATCTTGAACGCCTTCCTTTGGAACCACGGCTGGAGTGCGGTGGGAGCCGCAAGAGCGGCGTGAAGCCCGAACCATGGTGCGAACGGCAGATGGTGACCCACGGCGGCGCTGACGGCAGCGCCGACGACGAAGCCCGAACCCATGCAAGCGCACCCGAGGCAGAACGGACGGCCACGAACCCAGAGAAGATGGCCGTCATGCCGCGGGCAATGAGGATGGTGAGCCCCCGGAAGGAACGCGCCCGCGCCGATCATCTTGGGCGCGAGCGGCAGCAGCCGGCCCGCTTGCACGCGTCTCCTACTGTCGCGAGCGGAAGATCATGATGAGAACGCTCTTCGCGGACGTGCAGGTGCGAACACGGGTCTCGTAGACCTGAACGAGCTCGAAGCCGTTCTGCTGCATGCCGTTCGCGTGATTCTCGACCGCGCCGATGTTGTACGGGTTGCCGCAGTTCCCCTCGACCGTGAGCACCTTGTACATGTCCCGCGCCCCCTTCCCTGCCGCAACGCGCAAGCGGCTCGCTACGAGCAAGGCAACAGACAGGATGGCGCGATGTCAATCACTCGCGCTCCACCGCTCCGCCTACCGAAGGTGCCCCTTGCGCTAGGTTCGAGCGGCCCGACGGGCATTCTTCTCGGGCGCGACCCGCTCCACCCGGGCGCGCCGACCCCGTTCGACAGTAGGTCCGCCTGCGACCTGCCCGGCGCCCGCAAGGAGGGCGATTGGTTCGACTTCGAGCGCGTCGGCAAGGCGTTGGACCACGGCGAGCGTCGCTGACGCTTTCGCGTTGAGCAGGCGCCAGAAGTAGCTGTGCGCCATGCCGCAACGATCGGCCACGTGGCTGATCGGCATGCCGCGCGCGGTCGCCACCTCGCGGATGCGCCGGGCAAGCACCTGTTCGAGCCGCGGCTTCAACGGCCCGAGTCTCGCCGCTGCCGTCGCGGCTGCTCTTCTCTATACAGAAGACCGCGGTGATGCGATCATCGTCCGGGATGATGGGGCGTTGCGCCTGGTTGGGGGCGGTTTGCGTGGGGGTCGTCGCGACCTCCGCGTCGTTCGTGAGCGCGGGCGAGCCGTCGGCTGCCGACAAGGAGACGAGCCGGGCTCTCTTCGCCCAGGGCATGGCGGCCCTCGACTCGCACGACTTCCGCGGCGCCGAGCGCGCGTGCGGCGGCGTGGTCAAAATCGTGAACGTCCCACCAGGGCAGGTCTGTTGGGCGAAGGCGCTCGAGGGACTCGGCAAGCTTGTCGAGGCGCGCGATGCGTACCTCGCCGCCGCGCATCATCCCTTGAGACCCGATGAGCCGGCCGTGTTCACGTCGGCGCGCGCTGAAGGAGTGGCCGGTGCAGAACGCCTTGAGAGACGGATCGCGACGATCTGGCTCGATATCGCTGGGTTGAAGGATGATGCGCCCCTGCGCGTGACGATCGACGGTGTCGAGATCACGTCGGCCGTGGCGCGTCTGCCGCGGCGCGTGAATCCCGGCCAGCACGCGATAACGGTCGCGGCGAAGGGCTTCGCGACCGCAACGGCGAGCGTAGAGGTGTCCGAAGGTGAGGAGCGGCACGTGCCGATGTCGTTGGCGCCGGGCGCTCCGGGAGCGGGGGCAACTCCATCTGCAACCCCGCAGCGGTCCGAATCGGCGCATGACGCGCGCGTGCCAGTCCTGGCGCTGGCCGTTGGGGGCGTCGGCATCGCAGGTGTCATCGTGGGCGCAGCAACCGGCCTCGCCGCGACGTCGAAGCACTCGACGCTCCAGGGCGAATGCAGCGGGACCGTCTGCCCGTCATCGGCGAGCGGCGACCTCGACTCGTTCCACACGCTGCGGACCATCTCAGCGGTTGGGTACATCGTCGGGGCGCTGGGGCTGGTCGGCGGCGCGACCCTATGGTTCGTCACACCGTCGCGAGCGAGCGAGTCAAGTGCACGGCTGTGGATCGGGCCGGGATCGGCCGGCGTGGCCGGGACATTCTGATGCGCGTCCGGCTTTTGCTACTCGTGGGACTCATCGCTGGCGCTCCGGCGTGCGCCGCGTTCCTTTCCGACTACTCGATTGGCGACGGCCCGGACGCGGGGACCCCGGAGGTCGGCGACGGTGAGTCGGTCACGTCGGAAGGCGGCGGAGGCGCGGACAGCAGTGCGGTCGCGGAGTCCGGGACACGCGCCGATGGAGGCGGCCTGACCGAAGCTGGCCCGGTGAGCGAGGGCGGCCCCAGAGAGGATGGGGGCGGGTCCTCCTCAAGTTCGTCCGGCGGTTCCTCAGGAGGTGCGTCGTCGTCGGGCTCAGTGTCAGGCTCGTCGTCTGGCGGCTCGTCGGGCGGCAGCGGGGCGTCTTCGAGCGGGGCGTCGTCGAGTAGCAGCTCGAGTGGCGGCTCGTCCTCGTCGAGCGGCGGTGCCATCTGCGCGCCGAGCACGTCGCAATGTTCCGGCGGATCCGTCGTGACGTGCTCGGCGGACGGCACCTCAGAGACCACGATGACGTGCGCGGGCGGGATGACGTGTTCGACGTCGACAGGGACGGCCATGTGCGCATGCCCGAGCGGGGAGACCAGCTGCTCGGGGACCTGCGTCAACCTCTCGACGGGCACGCCCGGGGTCGGTGGGCTTGGACCGACGAATTGCGGAACGTGCACCAACCAGTGCGCGATCGGACGCTCGTGCGTCAGCGGCACGTGCGAGTGAGAGGACGCGTCACGCACGGACCACCGTCACCGCCCTGGCACGGGTGGGGCGTCGACCCGATGCTTGGTTCCGTGGACAGCGACGGACGTCGCCGAGGCGCGTCGGCGATTGCTACCGCCTTGCGTCGCCCGGTTCTGGCGCCCACCACAGTCCGAGCTCGACCGTTCGCTACCGCACTCTTCCAGCCCCGTTCTTTGTGGGGTCCGTGAGCACGTAGACCTGCCCAGGCTTGGGCGTCGGCGGAAGGGGTTCGCCCTTCACGACGGTGCGCTCCGCGCCGGTGGTGCCTCCGCGCGGACCGACAATGCCGTACTGGCCGGATGCGGGAGCCGTGCTCCCGGGCTTATAGATTCTGGATGCCATTGCGCATAACTCCTCCCGGGACCCGCCCGGAAAAAATGCGGTGCGCTGTCAATATGACCCAGAGGACGTGCTCTCGCCACTGGCAGAGCCACATCCGCCGAGGGCCAGGGTCGCTCTCGGCCGAGCGCGAAAAGCTGGGGCGATGTCCGAGGATTGGCCATCGTGATCGTGCGCGCAGGGGGATGACGGGGTCACGCTCATTGGCGAGAGCGCCCTCTGCACGTTCGAACCGTCGGCGTCGCAGCTCTTGCAAACGCGCGGTCAGGGTCATTCGAGGGCGCGCGCGGGCCGCGGAGAACCCGTATGCCCCGGGCTAAAAGACGAGTACCGGGACCATCCGCGGAATGGCAGAACTGCGCCTGCCAGCTTACGTTCGGCCATGGCGAGGAAACCGCAAGCGAAGGGACGCCGAACGATTTCTGTGTCGCAAGCGAAGCAGGCGCTCGGGCCATTCCTCGAGCCTGTCGCAAGACTCAGGAAGAACCCGCGCCGCTTGTTCGACGCACCATGGAGCGCCATCGAACGCATGCGGCGCGACACCGAGCGTGCCCTTGAGGAGACATTCAAACGCGAGGCCCCTGAGGCCTTCGTGAAGCGATTCTGCGACCTGCTTCCCGAGGAGATCGCGCCGGACATCGGATCCACCGTGCGGGTGCGGCTCGAAAGAGAGCGGGCTGCCCTTCGCGCCGACGCCGGCGGCGCCGCCCTCCTGACCCTGTACGAGGCCGCCGACGCTCGTGGGCCCGTCTCCCCGATCCTGACCCTCGTCAGCGATCCGCTCGGAGACGACGTCATTTGCGAGTTTAGAGTCATGGGGAAGTTCGACGCGGCGAACCGGCGACGAGGAGAGCGTCGCGCGCAGGCGCTTTTCGAAGCGGTGCCGGCCTTGGTCGAGAAGCTGTACGCGAAACATCTGCGATCCGTCTGGGCCATGACGCAGCTCGCGGAGGGACGCTGGCCATCGGGACCTCCGCCGAAACTTGGGACCCTGGTTAACCTGCTATCGGAGCGGCTTCAGTCGTTCCCGGAGCTCATCGATCGCGATGCGGCGCACTTCCGAAATGCGGTTGCGCACGACCACGCCGTACCCCTCGGCGGCCGCGTCGACCTATCTGATCTGAAGGACCCCGAGAAGCCGTCCCCAACCGATTGGCGCCTCAGTCTCGCGCTCCACGCGTTCGAGACTCGGCTCTGCAAGATGTGGGAAGTCGCATCGCCTCTTCGCGCCAAGCTTCAGGCGCTGGGGATGATGGACTTGCTGCTGCGAGGGGGTGCCTTTGACGCGGTGCCGCATATCCGAGCGGCGCTTCGCGGAGACTCGAGCGCCGTAGCGCTCCTCGCTGAGCGCAACCTCGACGCTACCATCCAGCGGCTAATGTTTCGCAACGGCATCCCGGCTGGCATCGACCCCTGGTTCCTGCCGACGCGATCCCGGGTCTTGCGCTCGGCCTGATTCCTTCAAGGGGGCGCTCTGCTCAACCTCTGCGATCGGCTACGAGGCGGTATCGCCGTTCGCGCTCCAAGAAGGCACGCTCGCCGCCCTCGAGAAGGGAGCACACCTCCCGACGAATCGCCGGGTCCTCGAGCCCTCCCGCGCGATAGGACAAGCGCGGCAGGCCGGTCGGTTGGAGGCGCTCGGCGCTCGCGACAATGACCTGGTCGGCATCCGTGTTGACGACCAGATTGGCGTTGTGGGTCACCAAGATTACCTGCCGCCGTGTGCGTGCCTCGCGGAAATACGCAACCAGCTCATCGAAGACGGACTTCGGGTCGAGGTTCTCCTCGGGCTGATCAATCAGCAGGGGGCGTCGGTCCCATTCATCGATCGAGAGGTAGAGGGTCAGAAGAACGATGCCGCGGGTGCCAGGTGACAGTCGCTCGATATCCTGGTCGTCGTAGACGATCGCGTACTCGAGGCGAATGTGCACCGTAGAGAAAAGCCACCGCCCGAGGTCCACGAACCACCGAGCGGCATCTTCCGCACTGAGACGATCCGGCCGTCCCTGACGCAGATCCTGCCAATGTCTGGTCAAGAACTCCTGCAGCGCCGAGGCCACTTCCTCTGCGCCGCCGGATCGCCAAGCTTGCACCAACCCAACGGCGGCCTCCTTGATCGCTCCGCGACCCCGAAGGGCGCCGGCGGTTCGCAGATCCAGGAGGTTCTCGCCAGCGCGAACCCACGCATCGAGGTCTACCCGACGGCGGACCGCGAAGCGCAGCCTCGACGGGGTCCCACTCGAAGGCGACAGGCGTCGTGCCAGCGGACCATAGAGCTTCTCGAGGACCAGCTGCTCATCTCGCAGCACGTCGAAGATATTCGCATACGCGGCGCGCCGCGCCTGAACGAGAGCCTTTCGCCGGTCCTCGTACTCTGCGTCGCGAGCGATGATCTGCTCAAGCTTTTTGGACTCCGCCTCCTGCAGCGCGATCTCCTTCGTAAGCTCGGCGACGCGCTTAGCTTTCGCCGCATCTGCCCCGACCGCCGTGCGCAGGTCCTCGCGCTGCTTGCGAAGCACATGCACCGGCCATTCCGGCTTCGGAGTGCCGCTGGTGTCCAAGGCAACGTTCGGGTCGCCATCCATCCGCATAGACACCTCGCGATCGAACGTCTGGGCCCTCAGATCGAGAACGCCCCGGACGTCACCGGCGAAGCGAAGCTCGAACCGCCTCCAGTCGTCCTCGATAATCCCAAGCACCACAAATCGCCGCTTCAGATCCTCCAGCCGCGTCACATTCTCGCGACCGATGCGATCGGCCTCCGCGCGAAGTTCGTCCACCTTCTGACGAACGAGCCTCAGCTGCTGCACCTGAGCCTCCGCGGCTATGCATGCAGCGTCGAGCTCCGCGAAGCGTCGCGCCCGGACGTCTTGGCCCTTGGGTACGACTTTCTCGAGCTCCTGGCGAGCAGCCATCAGACGGGCCACAATCCCCTTGTGTTTCTCTCGCAGCCCGCCGACTCGTTCGTGCGCCGCGTCCTCGCCGGCGATCTGCTGTGAGCAGGTCTCGATCTCGTCCCGTAGCTCGCCACCACGGACACGAAGTGGCTGCACGTGGAGATCGCGGAGCTCCGAGAAGTTCGTGGCGCCTAAGCGCTCGGTTTCGTCGACGGCCTCGAAAACCACGCCCTCGATCTCTGCGAGGAGATCGCGAGCGAGCCCGTCCGCGGCGCAGAGCTGTTCCACAAATTGCTGAGAAAGGTATCGGACCCGCGGCCGCGGCCGTTCAGTGAATGGGTCGTCGTCGTCCCACGCGGCAAGCTCTCGCTCCACGTGGTCCCCGTCTTGCCAGTCCAGGCTCACGGACGACCCCACAAGAAGATTCTCGGGATGAGAGGCGCGCTGAATGAACGAGGCGTCCCCCGCTTTCTCCGAGACTGCGCCTGCCGCTGAGGCGAGCATGTCGGCGAGGGCCGTCTTTCCCGAACCCCGAGCCCCGATGATTGCAACAAGCCCCGGGTTCAGGGCCACGCGTCCGCTGGTGAACCATGGTGCGTTCGACACCCGAACCGCGGCGATGCGCTCGTGGCTCGCTCCCGCCAACGGCGCATCCTTGCCAATGGAAACGCGCGTTTCGGGCTCGATGACTGCCTGGCGCAGTCCTTCGAACGTAAGCTCCGCTTTGACCCAGCAAGCCCTGTCGAGGTCCGGGGCGAGAACCCGCTCCATCCGGTGTGCGTCAGAGCCGTGCAGGCAGGGCTTCAGAGCCCCGTACCGTCGCTCGATCTCCTCCCGCCCCACACCCTTTCGCCTACCCAACCAGTATTCCCGGTCGCCCGGCTTTCCGGAGAAGATGATGTGCGCGAATGCTTCGATCTCCTCGCGCAGGGCCAAGAACGAGGCGTCCTTCTGAAGCCCGCTGGTCCCGTCGCCCTCGGCAGCCGCCATGCCGACCAGACAATTGCGCGCTAGCCAGGCCTCGCCACGGAAAAGGTCCTTGAGCTGCTTCAGGGTGACCTTGAACTGGTTCGCACCCGCTCGGATGGCCGCCTTCTTGTCCTGCTGATTCGGCTCCACGGCCTTGCCCAGACGCTCGAACTCTTCGAGCCGGCACGAGTACAGGCTGCCGCGAAAGTCGAAGGTCAGCTGGGCCAGGATGCGCTCGATTTGGTCCTCGTGACCTTCTTCATCGGGCGCAAACAGGAGATGCACGTTGATTCCCCGCCTCTGCTCGGTCTCGACCGTGAGACGCATCTCGACGTTGGGAAAGATCAGCGCCACATCGCGCAGTCGTCCGCTCCGCTTGCAGTCACGAAATCGCCGATAGGACTGGATGCAAAAGTAGTCTGTGGCCCCGATGGCGCGCACGGTTGGTTGGGCCTTCTCGATGCGGTCGATGTAGCCGTCCCAGTCGTTGTCGAACTGGTCGCTCAGAAGCGTCCCTGGAGCGTGCAAATGCGGGTCCCAACGGTGCCATTCAGAGCCCCGCTTCGTCTCCCCCGAGCTATCCATGACGTCGAGAGGACATCAGGTTCGACAACTGGGCAAGCAGTTGTACGTCGGATCCACGTCGAGTAGCTCGCGTACCGGGTGACTTTTTTGCCTGGGTCCGTATTCGTAGCTGCTGGAAGCTTCCTGAGGGCGTTCAGAAGCCGACGCAGCATGCGCAGGCGACGATGGCCGTGCAGCACGGATGTTCTGGCAGCGTCGAGCCCGAACACGTACAGTCACCGGCGGAGTGCAAGCCGCGAGACCCGACGCGACAACGTCGGGAGCTTCAACGTCGCGCGGCGGGGGCCCGGCATCGCGCCCGCCGCCTGGTCGACCGCTCCGACGTCGGCCGGCGCAAGGCTGTCGAGCGGCTCGACATCTTGCGCCGCGTCCGCCAGCTCCGTCGGCGGTCGCCTCGGCGCCGACAACGTCGTGCCCTGCGCCGTCGTCGGGCGCGTCGGCGCACGTACGCGAGCGCCACCGCGGCGAGGCGCCGGGATCCCGTGCGAGGCATCGAGTGCGTTCTCGTTCTTCGGCGTAGTCGCAACCCGGTCTCGTGAGCTACATCGTTCCACCCGAGGGCTCGGTTAGCGCGCGTATCGGGTGGCCAAGCGCGCCGTAGTCCATGTACGGACCGTTCCACGCGAGCGCCTTCAGGATCACGCGGACCATGAGCATCCGGTACACGTTGGCGAGGCGCACGAACTGAAGACACTCTTCGGCAGTGTGTGCCCTCGTCGGATGCACGGCCTGGTTCCTCGCCCTGAGTGCGTCTTCTTCGACCGACCCAACCGGGAGTTCCATCTCGTCGAAGAACCACCGCAACCGTTCGTTCCCGCTGGTCTCGAACGCACCCTGCAGCTTTCGGAGCATTCGATCGCCGAACTGCACGCTCTTCAGCTTCACCGACGCGGTCTTCAGCTCATCTCCGAGGAGTCCGTCGAACTCCTCTTTCGGCAGATACTTGCCCTTACTGCGCGACTTGCCGGCCTTAAACCAGGCGCCCGCAAGGATCTCCAGGCCGGACGCAAAGATCGGGATGTCGATCGTCGTCGCCGCCTCGTGGCCCAGCCAGAGGCGCCAAAGGACGTCGTCGAGGCGGAGCTCTTCGCGAAGGTCGAGGTACTGCGGCAGGAGGTTCATCACGACATCCTCGACATTTGACGACCCTCCTTGGGCCAAGGACAGCGGGAGGAGCGGCCAGTCCGGCCTCCTGCACGGCCCCTTGGCATCCGCACCCCACGGGCCGACGATCACCTCCTCGACCGCGAATCCCGCGGCGTCGAAGGCGACGGTGGCGACCTTCATCAGACGACGACCAAACACGAACCCGAGAAGCTCCTCAAGCCCGTTGCGCACGTTCTCGGCGGGGACGGCGCCGAAGTAGCTGACGCCGATGCTGTTGGCCCACTCGGGGGCGAGTCCCTTCGGCACGGCATGGACAACAGCGTCTATGCCCGCAGCCCGAACCAGAAAGTGATCGACAGTCGTGACGCTCGACTTCGCACCAATGAAGTCCGTCGGCTGTTTGGCCGCCGTTCCCCACCGTCGACTCTGGCGCATCTCGAACGACCTTTCCGACGTTCTTCGCCATGGGGAATCCTGTGGCCCGTTGAGAAACCATTCCGTCAGCCACGCCGGAGCGCCACCCCCATCTGGCTTCCACCGAACGCGGTTGGTATGAACCGGGACGGTGAAGGCGATGCGATCTCGATCCGGAAACTCGAACGAGTATCCGCACGGGAGGTATCCCTCGATGGTGACGGATCCACCCATCGTCTTAAGCGCCAGATCGGGACCACGCGCGAATTCGCCTGGCACGTGGTTCCCGTCCAGCTTCGCCTGCAGCGCTCCCGCGTCGCTCGACGTGCAGCGACCGGTGAGTGTCACGTCCAGGTGGTACGAGTCATCCCTCCTGACGGTGATTGTCTCGGAACCGGGCGGCAGATGTAGAGAGGGCTCGAGCAGGTCCCATTTCTGTTCAGTGCGCAAGGGCTCCCACTCGACCCTGGCCAGGAGACGATCAGCGTCGACCATCCGGCGTAGCCTACGCCCGCCGGAGCACCCGCTCCACGCCGCTCTTGCCGACGGAAGATCACGTCAGGATCAAGATCGCCGTCGACCCCCGATCGGAGGTCCATGACCCTCCAGGCGCGCGACGCGGCAGGATTCCTGAGAGGTGTCCGCGTCGTCTAGCGGGCGACAGATGACCCGCGTACGCTCGTTGGATGGTCGATGTCTCGCTGCCGCAGTCGTCCCCGATAATGCGGTTCGCCCTGGAAGTGTTCGAGCACGCCCTCGAAAGCTACGTGGGCAAACAACCTCGCCACCGCAAGTTTGCGGTGCTCGGTCTCGCCCAAGCAGTCGAGTTGGCGATCAAGGCTACCCTCGTGGAGAAAAACGTCTCGATCTACGAGAAGGATGGGAACCGCACACTCAACCCGCACGGCGCGATGCTGTCCTTGGCGAAGCTGTGGGGGGTCGAGCGCATGCCTATGCAGGCTCGGATCGAGCTGCTGATCGATGAACGGAACGCGATCCAGCACCGCTACGGATCTGTGGACGACGTGACGATGGATTACCACATGCAAACCGCGTTCTCTGCACTGGCTGACATTCTCCAGCGCGAGTTCGACGCCGACCTGCAAGGGTGGGTACGCTCGAACGTCGAAGAGAGCGTCTGGCGCCGTGTGCGCTTTGTGGATCAAGAGGCGCCAGAGGCCAAGCTGCCATCCGACGCCATTGTGGACGAGAGAAGTGCGACGCTCGATTTTATCGACGGGTTCACGAGATTTGAAGGGGCCATCCGCAAGGCGGTTGCGGAGGTCGACGACTCTGCGCCCGCCTTGCGTTCGAGCCTCGACCTTGTGATGAAATTTCTAGCGAACGTTCAACCCGTGAAGCAGGAGCTTATCGATGCGATGCCCGGAGTCTATCGGGTGCGCAATCAGGTGATTCACGGCGATCGCGAGGCCAAGCCCGAGGAAGTCGAGTCGCTGCTCCATATCCTAGACGAAGCCGTGCATGTTCTGCGCGACCCCGGGAATCGCCCCGTCCTCGTGAAGGCCATTCGAGCCACAGGAGCCGGGGTTCGGGGCACGAGGCTTGACGCCACCGCCCTCGCTCAGCCGGACGTACCGTTCATAAATGACGCGCCGCCCGGGGTCGCCGCGTCCGGGACATCGTAGCGATGGCGATAAACAACCACCTCGAGACCGCATGCACGCCCACTACTCGACCGTCAGCCAGGAGGAGATGAGCCAAGCCGTGGCCGCGGTCATCGACCTCGCCGGGTACCGAGAATCGACGGGGAGGTGACCCA
>Ga0302326_10001606_pt1 | contig 56972 bp, 47 predicted proteins | sample Palsa_T0_3_FD_202264 | JGI IMG/M metagenome (GOLD analysis project Ga0302326, IMG submission 202264) | Peat permafrost microbial communities from Stordalen Mire near Abisko, Sweden - Palsa_T0_3 | ecosystem: Environmental > Terrestrial > Soil > Palsa > Peat permafrost | place: Sweden: Abisko...
GAGGGCAGGACCGGGGCAGCCGCGTCGACGGGCGGAGTGCCGGGGTCCGCGTAGATCCGCAACAGCTGCAGCTGACCGAGAACCCCGGTCCGGGGTGACGGAAATGCCCAGCCCGACGCGCAGCTGGCGCAATGGCCGATGCCCGCGTAGTTGTTGAGATTGACGGCGTCGGGTGAGCTGAAACCGCCCGTCTCGAGCACGGCCTGGGCGAACGCCACATCGCCGCGTACACCCTCCGTCTCCCCCTCTCCGACGTACCAGCCCGCGAGTTGGTTGATCGTCGCCGCCGTGAAATCGACATAGCCGCTGGCCGAGTACCAGGCGACCAACTGGGCCGCGCTCAGCGCTGACGGTGCGAGCAGGCTGAGTCCACCAGATGCGGACGCCGGCCCAGCCAGGGCGGCCACCGCCGCCCGCTGCGCAGAGAGGTACGCGGTTAGTTGGCCCTGGTCGCCCGTCAGGCTTTGTTGGTCAGCGGCCAAGCTGGCGGCGGCGGCCTGGGCTTGGCCGGCCGCCTCGACCACGGCTTGGCGATCGGCTACCAAGTCGTAGCCATCCTCGGCCACCGCCTCGACCAGCCTGTCATAGGTGCGACTGGCGGCTGCGGCGGCCAGGACGTCGACGTGGAGGTTTCCGACGACCATTTGGGTGACGACACCGGCCTCCGTCTGCCCGAACAGCTGCGCCTGCGAGAGCGGAAGCGGTTGGGATCCGTTGGGAACCAGGCCGGTCGTCTGGCCCATATACAAGGCGACCGCGATGCCTCGTAACCGGGCCCGATCAACTGCCAGGCGGGCGTGCGCCTCCTCGTCCGCCTTGGTGGCGGCGACCAGGGCCATTCGATCGGCCGCGGATTGGCGCGTCATCGCCGCCGTGGCTGCCGTCGCCAGGGCTTCCTTCCTCTTGTCGCCGGTCAGAGCCGCTTGGTCGGCATCGATGGCATCCTGGGCCCCAGCGACCGCCGCGACCGCGGTGTCGACCGGCGATTGGTGCGCTTGGCTGACCACTGCGGCCTGCTCCGCTCGGATGGCGTCGAGGTCAGCTGGTGGGGCCTCCACGCTCGGGGCGTTGTCCTGGGTGACAATCGCTGTAGGGGTGGCGGCGACCGCCTGCGAAGGGAACCCCGCCACGCCGAGTAACCAGAGCCCGGCCAGCCAGGCCCGACGCCGGCCTCTTGACCCACCCGATAGCACCACACCAGATTGGCTGAATTCTGGTGAAGGGGACCGCATGCCAGTATGGAAGGTCTCGCGGCCGAACGAAACCGCGACCGAGAGAGGACCCATGTCAGCGTCATCGCAGGACTCGGCGGCAAGTCCCGCGCCGCCGACGGATCAGCCGTCCTCGCCATTGCGGCTCTTCGGGTGGAGCGTGCCGAACCCGCTGGCCACCCTCGACCCGATCTTCAAGCGCGACGAAGCCGACATCTTGTTCGTCGCTGGTAACGTCGTCCTCGTCGCCCTCGAGCTCATCGAGTGGCCAGTTGCCGTGCTCACGCTGGCCTTACACGCCATGGGCCGGAGCCGCTTCAAAGTCCTCGAAGTGGTAGCGGAGGTGGCCGAGGAAGCCGAGTAGAGCTACGCCTCAAGGTCAGACCAGGTCGAGGTGTTTGTCCACGGCGAGCGTGTTGGTGGCTGCCGCGCCGTCGTAGGTGCCCGAGAGCGGGGCTGCGTCCGCGTAGTCTCGCCCGACCGCAATCACCAGGTAGTCGGCGTCGGTTCGCCGGTTGTGGGTGGGATCCCAACCCTCCGCTATCCAGCTGTCTCGCCGATGCGGGTGGAGGACTTCGACCCAGGCGTGGCTTCCCCCCTCCCCGGTCAGATGCCCGGATACGTAGCGGGCGGCCAGGCCGGCGCTGCGACAGGCCGCCAGCATGATGTGGGCGTAGTCCTGGCACACCCCGCGACCGCCGGCCAGCGCGTCGGATGCGGTCGTGCGGACGCCCGTGACCCCCCACTCGTAGTCGAGCGATCGGTGGACCCGGGCGCATATGGACGCCACGTCCGAGGGGTCGGCCCCTGACGTCAGCTCGACGAGGGCGCGGTCGGGCGCAGTCAGGCGGGTGGGTTGGAGATAGCGCCGATCGACCGCCGTTTCGTGACATCCGGACCTGTCGGTGCTGGTCTCCACGTCGAGCACGAACTCGACGGCGTCATCGACCCGAGGCACGGCGACGTCGACGGTCAGGTTTCCGAACGGGTCGAGGTAGGTCCTGGTCCTCGACGACTGCACTCCGTCCACGCTCAGGCGCCAGCGCTGTCGTCGCTGCGGTCCATGAGCCCATGGCGGGACGACCCTCAGCCGCTGGCGCAGGTTGGTGACGGGCACGCTGTAGCGGTAGCGGATCCGCTGCTCGAGCACAAAGGTGAGCGACTCCCGACCGTCAACGGCCGCGACACTCGATCGGCGGTCCGTCACGACGCCTTGCCAAGCCCCTGAGGCATGCTCGACAGTATGTCGACATCGTCCGATAGTGGTGGATCTAGATCGTGACGATTTCGTGATTTTCCGCTGATCTGGCGGTACTCAGGTCACCTCGTCGGCCCACACCGTCATGGACGTGAGCGCGGGCCCACCGTAGGTCGAGATCATGGCGACATCGAGTGCGTCGCGACCCCGCGCGATCAGGGCCCGACCGACCCGTCGTTGGTTGTTGCGGGGATCGAACGTCCACCACGCCCCGTCGAGGAACACCTCTATCCAGGCGCAGAAGTCCATCGGTTCGGTGGCGGGGGGAACGTTGATGTCGGGGAGGTAGCCGAAGACGTAACGGGCCGGGATGTTGAGAGCCCGGCAGAAGGTCACGGCCAGGTGGGCGAAATCACGACAGACCCCGGCCCGACTCTTGAACACGTCCAGCGCGGTGGCGAGCGGTGAGGTGTCGAGATACCCAAACCTCACCTCGCTGTGCACCCAGTCGCAGATCGTCTGCACCCGGCCCCACCCCGGCGGGGTCGATCCAAACAGGTCCCAAGCGTCGTTGGCGAGCTCCTGGGACGGGCAATACCGACTCGGCAGGGTGAAGACGAGGGCGTCGTCGGGAAGGTCAGGAGGTGCCAGTTCGGCCGCATCGAGGCATTCGGGGTCCGGAGTCTCCGGCAGCTCCAGGAGGGCGTTGTAGCGCAGCGACGAGGCCCCAGGGGAGATGGTCGTACGGCGGCACACGTTGCCGAAACCGTCCAGGTATCGGGACATGCCGATCTGGGGCTCGTTGGTCCAGCGCTCGTCGAGCGCCCGCACCTGGCCATCGAGTCGGGGCTCGACCTGGACCACGGCGTGAGTCGCCACCTCCGCTTGGTACAGGAACTCGCACCCGACCTGAACTCTCATCCTTCGATTTTAGTCGCCTTTGGTCTCCCTCGGTTCTAGTCGCCGCCCTAAGTCCGACCACGCAGGAGAGCCGCGAGTTGGACAGCATTATCGACTGCGTCCGAGCCCCAACAGTTGTCCATCAGCACGTGGACCTCCGGCGCCGACGAGGCGAGCTCGGCGAGTCGCGCCACCCACTCGGCCAGCTCGTCGGAGGAGTAGCGATAGGGAGCAGCCCACGTCTCGCTTTCAACCTCCCGGCGCCCGAGGAAGCGGACGATGGCCAGGTCGGCGGTTGCCGCCGCGACCAGCGGGGTGGCGCGGAGACCGCTGGTTGGTCCGTCGACGCAGACCAATGACAGGTTCCGCTCCTCCAGCCACTCCAGCGTTCCCTCGCAGGCTTCGTCCTCGAACCACTTCGGGCTGCGCAGCTCGACGGCGAGATGGTAGTCGGGCAGGCGGTCGCCGACGATGGCCAACTCGGCCCAGGCCTCGGGTCGCGGTGTGAACCACCTGGGGTACGGCAAGATGACCGTGCCGAGCTTCCCCGCAGTATGCAGAGGGCGCAGGGCGTGATCGAAGCGGACCCAGCACTCGTCGACGGCATCCGGTGACAGGTGGGAGGCGTACAGGCGGCGGACATCGCGTGACCGGTCTCGCACCTCGTCCTGCAGGTCCGGCCACAGCGAGTCAGGGAGGGTGGGCGCGCCGGTGAGCAACGACCAGCCGCGCACGTCGAAGGTGAACCCGGGTGGGGTGCGTTCGACCCACTGCGTTGCCATTTCGGCGGTGGGTGGGAACCGGTAGGTGGTAGCGATCTCGGCCAGGGGAAAGCGGGATGCGTAGTAGGCGAGTCGGGCCCGGGCGGTCATGGAGCGGCGGGGGTAGAAGGCGCCGCTGCTCACCAGGCTGCGGTCGGCCCATGACGTGGTGCCGAACAGGACGCGACCGCCGTCGGCTTCGACGAGGGTCAGGGCGGATCGGTCATCACCGAGGCCAGGTATCGCCCCGAGCGGGTCTTCAGGCACTTTCGTCGAGCGTACGCGCTTCGAATCGGGGAGACTAGGGTCGCGGCGATCGACATCGACGGACGATCCGAGACTCAATCGCCGAGCGGGATTGACCCGGACCGATGGGGGGTCGCCCGTGGGTTCGAGGATGTCGAGCACAGCTGGCACGAGGCGCCGCCGGCCGCCATCGAAGCCGTCTTCGAGGCCATGGGCGCCACACCCGGCGGTCCCTCTCCTGGACCGGTCCTCACGGTCCGCGTCGACCGGGCAGTCCCGAGGCTTCCGCCCGGAACGCTGACCCTGGAAGACGGCGCCACCATTCGCCTCACAGGTACCCTCCCGCCCCGGGTCCCGCCCGGCTACCACCACCTCGAGCCCGACGACGGCCCTCCGGTGAAGTTGATCGTCAGCCCCGGGCGCTGCCCTCTCCCGTCTGAGGCGGCTTGGGGATTCGCAGCCCAGCTGTACGCCACCCGGTCGAATCAGAGTTGGGGGTTCGGCGACCTCAGCGACCTGAAGCGCTTGGGCCAATGGTCTGCGACATTGGGTGCCGGGTTCGTGGTCGTAAACCCGCTCCATGCGTCGGGGCCGACGTTCCCGCAGCAACCCAGTCCCTACTTTGCCGGTAGCCGTTGCTTCTTGAACCCCCTGTACCTCGCGGTCGAGCGGATCCCCGCCGCGGCGGGTAGGCCGGATCTGGTGGAGCTGGCCGCGGCGGGATGGGCGCTCAATGACGTCCGCCTGATCGACCGGGATCGGGTATGGAAGCTCAAGTCCGCAGCCTTGGAGGCGATGTTCGTCGACTTCACCGGCGACCCCGACTTCGATGCCTACGTGGCGGCGCGGGGCCCAGCATTAAAGGGCTTTGCCACCTTCTGTGCGCTGGCTGAGCTGCACGGAGGACTATGGCAGGCGTGGCCCTCCGAGCTGCATGATCCGGCGTCCGGTGCCGTGCGCGAGTTCGTCGTCTCAGCGGTGGGTTCGGCCCGGCTTCGCTATCACGCCTGGTTGCAGTGGCTCTTGGACGACCAGCTGGAGGAGGCGGCCGGATGTCTCCCGATCGTGTCCGATCTGGCGGTCGGAGTCGACCCCGGCGGTCCGGATGCCTGGGTGTGGCAGGAGGCCGTCGCCGGCGGGATGAGAGTCGGGGCTCCGCCTGATCGCTTCAACACCCGGGGCCAGAACTGGGCCCTGCCGCCCTTCGACCCTTGGCGGCTGCGGGCGGCCGGCTACCAGCCGTGGATCGAGTCGCTACGCGGCGCCCTACGCCGTGGGAGCGGGCTACGCATCGATCACGTGATGGGCCTGTTCCGCCTTTTCTGGATTCCGGTGGCGGGGACCCCCTTCGAGGGAGTGTACGTCCGGTACCCCCAGGAGGACCTGCTCAACATCGTGGCGCTCGAGGCCCACCGGGCCGGCGCCTTCGTGGTGGGGGAGGACCTGGGCACGGTCGAGTCCGGGGTCCGCCGGACGCTCGCCGGGCGGAACCTCCTGTCCTACAAGCTCTGGTGGTTCCAGGAGGACCGACCTCCGGCCTGGCCGGCGAAGGCCCTCGGCGCGGTATCCACCCACGACCTGCCGACGATCGCTGGGGTGCTCTCGGGATCGGATTTGGCCGCCCAGCGCCAGTTGGGTTTGGAACCAAACGAGGCCGCCTCGATCCGTCTTCGCAAGAAGCTGGTGACTCGCACGGGCGCTGACGACACGACCCCCGTCACCGAGGTCATCACGCGGGTCTACGCCGACCTGGCCACGGCCCCGTGTGTCCTCCTGACGGCGACCCTCGACGATGCCCTCGCGCTAGAGGAGCGTCCCAACGTGCCCGGAACCGTCGACGAGTGGCCGAACTGGCGGCTGGCCCTACCCCTGTCGTTGGAGGAGGTCGAGCGCATGGAACTACCCCGCGCCATTGCTGCTCAACTGGGAGGAAGGCCCACGACACCGGCGCTGGCCCCCGATCCGCCGGCCGGCAGCCCGTAGGACCACCGGTCCGTGTCGACTGCGCCGATGAGGAAGCTCCTTGGGCCGGCTCTAGTTGGAGGTGGCGGTTCGGAAACGCCGCAGGCCAGCGGGACGCAGACGGCGGTGATCAGGAGGCACCAGCCGATCATGGCTACAACCGGATGATCCAGTTGCCACGACCCGTGCGAGTGGATGCCCTGCGCCACCTGGCGGACCCCGGCGACCAGGGCCGACAGGGGGTCCCACTCGCCAATGGCGCGAGGGATGGCGTGCATGCCGGAGATGGGGACGAACGTGCCGGCCAGGAACGACAGGGGGAGCACGACGGCGAATCCGATTCCTTGCATGGCGTCAGAGTTGCGTATGAGCATGCCGGCCAGGACCCCTAGCCAGGTGAAGGCGAACAAGCCGAGCAGCACCAGGAGCATCAGCTCCACGGTTCCGCCGACGCCCATGTGTGGTCGCCAGCCGAGGGCCAGGCCGACGCCGGCGACGATCAGGATGCCGAGGATCTGCTCGATCACCTGCCCGACGACTTGAGCCGAGATCACCGACATTCGAGTGACCGGCAGTGACCGGAATCGGTCGATGACGCCGCTCGAGAAGTCGGTGGCGGTGGCAACGCCGGCCCCGATTACCCCGAAGGCCATGCTCTGGCCGATCAAGCCGGGGAGAAGGTAGTCCTGGTAGCGAACCCCAGGGATGTGGATGGCTGAGCCGAACACGTATAGGAACAGCAGAGTGAACATGATCGGCTGGATGGTGACGTCGCTCAGGCGCTCGGGGACCCGGGGGATCATTCGCAGGCCCCGCCCGATGAGCAGGGCTGTCTCCCGCACGTAGCGGATGCCGCGGTTCGGGCGTGACGGGAGGATGTCATGGTCGGCGACGTGAGCGACGGGAAGAGTGGCGGTGGCCGTCATGGCGCCACCCCCGCCATCGAGTCGTCGGCGGCTTGGGTCTCTGCTGGCTGGCCGGTCAGGGCCATAAACGCGTCGTCGAGCGTCGGGCGTCGCAGAGCCACCTCGTCGACCGCCACGCCGCTGGTGCGGACCAAGTCGGCCACCGCCGTCAGGTCGACGATCTCGTCGGGGGCGGGAATGGACACCATCCGCCGGGCCGGGGTGACCGTGATGTCGAAGCGGGCGCCCAGGAGTGCGGCCAGGGTGTCGACCCCGGCGCTGTCGACTGCGACGACGTCAACACGCTGGTCGCCGATTCGGGCCTTGAGCTCGCTCGGGGTTCCTGCGGCCACCGATCGACCATGGTCGATGAGGTGGATGCTGTCAGCAAGGGCGTCGGCCTCCTCGAGGTATTGGGTGGTCAGCAGCAGGGTCACCCCCTCCTGCACCAGCTCTCGGATCGTCGCCCACACGACCTGGCGGCTGCGCGGGTCAAGGCCGGTCGTCGGCTCGTCGAGGACGAGAAGCTCGGGCTGGGTGACCAGGCTGGCGGCCAGGTCGACCCGCCGGCGCTGGCCCCCGGAGAGGGACTTGACCAGCTTGTCCCTGAACTCGCCGACGTCGAAGCGGTCGATCAGGCGGTCGACCACCCGACCGGCCGTACCTTTGCCGTAGCCCCGGAGGCGCGCCATCAGCAGCAGGTTCTCCCGAGCCGTCAGGTTGTCCTCGAGGGCGGCGAACTGGCCGGTGAGGGAGATCTTCCCCCGGACCGCGTCCGCCTCGGACACGATGTCGTGGCCACAAACGGTGGCGCTCCCGCTGGTCGGGGTGAGCAGAGTGGCGAGCATGCGGACGATCGTGGTTTTGCCGGCACCGTTGGGCCCTAAGAGGGAGACCACGGTGCCAGCATCGATGGAGAGGTCAAAGGCGTCGACTGCGGTGAACTCACCAAATCGCTTGGTGAGTCCCTTTGCGACGACAGCGGGGGCTGAGTTGGTCACCGGGTTCCTTCCAGGATCGCTAATGGTAAGAAACTTACAGTGGCTATAGTAATTCTGCAACTGTAATTCGGAGCAGGCAGTCGATATAATCTTGGCTGTGCCCTCCGAACCCGCCGTGCCCTCGGGACCCGCGGGCCTGCTTGCGGCATTCCGGGAGCAGGCCGTCCTCCGCCACCTCAATGCCGCGGGCGGCGGCATCGCCGAGGGGCTGCGGGAGCGCAAAAAGCGCATCACCCGCCAACTCATCTCCGACACCGCGACCGCGATGTTCCTGGAGAAGGGCTTCGAAGAGGTGCGCGTCGCCGACGTGGCCAGCGCCTGCAACGTGTCGGAGAAGACCGTGTACAACTACTTCCCGACCAAAGAGTCCCTGCTGTTCGACCGCTTCGAGGACATGGAGGCGCAGGTGCGCGTCGCCCTTGGCCCCGGCGCGGCGCCGATATCGCCGGTCGAAGCCGCGGTGGCCATGATCGCCGCTGACCTGCGCCGGACTTTCGACGGCTGGGATGACGCCGACCAGCCATTCGACCCGACGATGATCCGCCGCTTCAGCGAACTGGTGGATCACACACCAGCCCTGCGGGCTGCACTACGGGAGATGATGGAACGAATGGTGGGCGTGGCCTCCGAGGCCATGGCGGCCAGGGCCGGGGTCAACCCCGATGACCCCGAACCGCAGATCGCCGCCAACGCCATCATCGGGCTGTGGCGGGTGATGTACGTGGCCATGCTCCGCCACGCGGACGGAACCCGTACCCCGAGCGAGATCCGCCAGGCGGTGACCTCAGAGGTGCGCCGGGCGGCCCGCCTGATCGACACTGGCCTGTGGTCGTTCGGAGTGGCGGTCCAGGGGTCGGCCGGACACGAGCAGCTGCGCCTGGCCGCGGAGTCGGCCAACGAGGCCCGCAAGCAGGTGGTCACCGCAATCCGCCAGGCCCGGCGGGCGTGGCGGCAGCTAAAGGACTGCTGACGGAGTTGGGGCGCCGACCCGTTCGCCCTGTTCGGCTACTGCTGCGTGACGACGCTACGGAGGATGCGTCGGAGTGTCTGCAGGTCCTCTGCGCCCAGGGCGCGTACGGCAGGGGGAGGCGTGGTGAGGATCTGGTTGGCCCGCTTCGCGATGTCCTTTCCCTTGCGGGTGGCCTCGACCATCTTGGCTCGCCGATCGGTGGGGTGCGGTCGGCGTCTAGCCAAGCCGAGGGATTCGAGATCGTCGACCACCACGGTGGCATTGGGCGGATCGATACCAAGTTCGTCCGCCAGCTCGCCCATCGACATTGACCGTGCGGCCACCCGGCGAACGGCCTTGAGCCGGCCGAAGCTCAGGCCGACGGCATCTGACACTTCACGTCGCCGCTCGTTGTCGAGCACCAGGTCGCACATGAGCGCCCATACCTCCCGGTCGCTGGCCGTGCCTGTGGTCTCGCTTGGTTTTCCTCCGGCTGGACTGGTCACGCTGGCGATCCGTCTGCCAGCACTTCGGGGTTGAGCACCTCCGCCGTGTGGCGGGCTGAAGCGATGGGCATCCCCGAGACCGCGGTGTTGGTGATCGGCGGGTTGATGAGGCCGAAGCCGAGGCCGAAGATGACGTAGGCCGCGAAGAGCCAGGAGAAGGGCGTTGACGACGTGATGCCCGCGAGCATGGCGCAGCCGACCATGAGGCAGATGCCTGATGTCAACAGGGGTATCCGTGGACCGCGCTGACCCACGATGCGGCCCGACAGCGGCGAGGCCAGCACGGTCACCGCGGCCATCGGCAGGGTGTCGAGGCCGGCGCGTAGCGGGGAGAGTCCCCGCGCTTCTTGGAGGTAGAGGGTGTTCATGAACAGGAATCCGCCGAAGGTGGCGAATGCCGCTATCGCGGTCAGCGTGGCCGACGTGAACGGGACGGAGCGGAAGAACCGGACGTCGATGATTGGATCCACGCGACGGGGCTCGTAGAGCAGGAAGCCGACGAGTGCGGCCACGGCGGCGGAGAAGGCGGCCAGGATCGTTAACGATGACCATCCCTTGCTCGGGAGTTCGATGATGCCGTAGGTGAGCGTGGCCAGGAGGACGACCATCAGCACCTGTCCCAGCGGGTCGAAGCGGCGGGCCCGTGGTGCCCGGGACTCGGGTACGTAGCGCAGGGCCAGGATGATGGCGGTGACCCCGACGGGGATGTTGATCCAGAAGATGGACCGCCATCCTGCCGACGTGACAAGGAGGCCGCCCACCACCGGTCCGAGCGCCATGGCGATGCCGACCGTGGCCCCCCAGACGCCCACCGCCTGCGCCCGCTCCTTCGAGTCGGTGAAGGTGTTGGTGATGATCGACATGGCGACGGGGTTGAGCATGGAGCCACCGACCGCCTGCAGCATGCGGAAGACTACGAGCAGCCCCAGGCTGGGCGCCAGGCTGCACAACAACGACCCGGCCGAGAAGAGGGCTAGGCCGACGACGAACGTGCGTCGGCGACCGAACCGGTCGGCCGTCGAACCCGAGAGCATGAGGACGCTGGCGAGCACCAGCGTGTAGGCGTCGATGGTCCACTGCAGCCCCGAGACACTGGCGTGCAGGTCGTGTCCGATCGACGGCAGGGCGACGTTCACGATGGTCACGTCGAGCCCAACGATAAGCAGACTCATGCAGCAGATCAGCAGGATGCCGATCCGGCGGTTACGGCTCAGCTCGTGCATGGCGGGTGCGCCGCCGGCCGCCCTGCTCCTCAGAGGTACTTGTGCTGTCATAACTATTATGACTATATCAGGAACCTTCCCTAGGTCGCCTGCAGTTCGGCCTCACCAGCCGAGTTCGTCCTCGCCTTCTTGGAAGGTGCCGGTGGGGCCGTCCTTGCCAATGGTGGCCATGCGAACGATGACCTCGGCGCCCTTGGCGACCGGTTGCCCTGCCCCGCTGAAAGGGGTCAGATCGGTCGCGGTAAAGCCCGGCTCGACCGCGTTGAACTTGATGTTGGGCACTGCTTTGGCGTACTGAACTGTGAGCATTGAGACGGCGGCTTTGCTCGAGCCATACATGATGGAGGGGAAGTGAAACTGCCGTCGGTCCGGATTGGTCACGGCCCAAAACGAGCCAAGTGCGCTCGAGACGTTGACCACGACCGGGTTCTCGGACTTCTCCAACAGGGGAAGTGCAGCCTGGGTGACACGGATGATACCGATCACATTGGTATCGAATACCTCCAGAGCGGCCTGACCGGTGACGGCCGCGGTGGTACTGATGCCGGCGTTGTTGACGAGAACGTCGAGGTGGCCCTCGCGGCCGGCGATGACATCCAAGGCGGTCGCGACCGATTTGTCATCAGTGACTTCGAGCTGAACAAAGTGGGCGCCCAGTTCGCTTGCAGCCGACTGACCGCGATCGACACGGCGCGCCCCGAGGTACACGGTATGGCCGAGCTCGATCAGTTGGCGAGCGGCTTCGTAACCAAGCCCCTTGTTAGCACCGGTAACAAGCGTCACGGTCATGTCTCGTACCCCCTTGGTCGTGAACGAGTGCCATTTCTCGCTCCTGTGGATCTACGTGGTCCAGTCTGACTCGTCACCGGGAACCCAGCTGGCAACCAGCATGTCTCTCTGCCGATGACGCGGACTGGAATATCGGATTTAGGGAGCGAGTTGGACCCCCCATGACTGGTTCGACGATGCAAGCCGTCCGCTTCGACTGTTACGGGGAGGTTGACGTGCTTAACGTGGTGGAGGTTCCTCGTCCCCATCCCGGACCGGATCGGGTCGTGGTGGATGTGGTAGCGGCGGCCATCAATCCGGGTGAGGCGTCGATCAGGAGGGGACTGCTGCATGACCGCTGGCCCACCAGGTTTCCCTCGGGGGAAGGCAGCGACCTCGCTGGCGTGGTAGCAGAAATCGGTGTGCGGGTAGACGGTGTCGCTGTCGGTGACGAGGTAATCGGCTGGAGCGATGAGCGGTCGAGCCACGCAGAGGCGGTGAGTCTGCCCGCTGATCAGGTCGTGCCAAAGCCGTCAAGGGTGCCGTGGGAGGCGGCCGGCTCTCTGTATGTGGCTGGCACGACGGCATGGGCTACCGTGAATTCCGTCGGGCTGCAGCCCGGCGAGGTAGTCGCCATCTCCGGCGCTGCTGGTGGCGTGGGATCGCTCGCCATCCAGTTGGCTCGCCGGTTGGGGGCCACCGTATTGGGCATCGCCGGAGCGGGGAACTCCGAATGGCTGGAGTCGATGGGCACGACGGTGGTCGTATATGGCGACGGCCTTGGGGAGCGTCTTCGCGCTGCTGCGGACGGGGCGATCGACGCCTTCATCGACTGCTTCGGCGCCGGCTATGTCGACCTCGCCGTCGGCGAACTCGGTGTCAAGCCGGATCGCGTTGACACGATCATCGACTGGGAAGCGGGTGCGCGTCACGGAACCCATGTGGACGGAATGTCAACCGTCGACGATGTCGGTAGCGTCATCTCGGAGCTCGCCTCATTGATTGAGCAGGGGGAGCTCTCGGTTCCGATCGCAGCCACCTTTGCCTTACAAGAAGTGCGCCAGGCTTACGAGTTACTCGAGCAGCGGCACACCCGAGGGAAGATCGTTCTCGCTACTGGCGACGCCTCGCGGGCGAGGACCTGATGACCCGACGCGTTAGCTGATCCGCCTCGCCAGGAACGTCGTTCTGATCGGTGCTCTCCTCGATGCCAGATGCGGCACCGGCGAGCACACGATACTCGCCGTCTGTCACAGGTCCCGCGTCGGGCGAGGGGTCGGTTCAGGTGGTCAGACTGGTGATGGCGTGTTCTGCCCAGTCGAGGCTGGCGCGATGGATCGCTATTCCGTGGTCGAGGGCGAGGGCAGGGTGGCGGCCTTCGAAGGTTGCCGCCCGTGTGTAGCGGTCCAACTCGGCGACGAACGCCGCGAGCGCGTCGCGCAGGCCGCACAGGAAGGCGAGGACCTCGGGTTGGGTGAGGAGTGGTTCCATCATGACGAAGCGCATGAGGTGTAAGCCGAGATCGCGCGAGACGCTGGCCGCCTCGACGGGCGTGCGAACCCAGTTTTCATGAGCTGCCCGGCCTGCGGAGGTGGCCTGGTTGACACTGCGGCGCCGGCCCGGCGACACGCCTGCGGTGGTGGGGGGTCCAGACTGGATGAGGCCTTTGGTTTGCAGTCGTTGCAGGGCCGGGTAGAGCGCGCCTGAGCTGGGCTGGTACACCCCGATCGGCGTGGTGACGAAGGCCCGTTTTAGGTCGTAGCCAGATGACGGCTCGGCGCAGATCAGGCCGAGTAGCAGATGCTCGAAGTCGGTGAGCCGGTCGGTCACGCCCTCAGAGCTTACCTTGCCTCATAGGTCGAATCGACCTATAGTGGGGGTGGGGAGGCTACGTATCGGTCGGTAGCCGCAACGCCGATCGACAGATGACCGGCATGGGACGCGAGGAGGAGCAGGGTGGAGCGAACCGCGATCGGCAACCTCGACGATCCGCATACCTCCGAGATGGCGGGCCGACAGGACAGGCTGCGGACGCTGGTGCCGATCGCCGTGTTCGACGTAGCTGGTCCCCTGGCGGTGTATTACGGGGCCCGCGCCGCGGGTCTGTCGACGGTCATGGCTCTCGTGATCAGCGGGGTGTTGCCGGCGCTGGGCGTCGCTGGCACGGTCATACGACATCGGCGTCTCGAAGTCATCGGGGCGCTGGTCCTGTCGGGAATCGCGCTGGGCACGGTGATGGGCCTGCTCAGCGGCAGCGCCCGGCTGTACCTTCTCGATGGGCTCGTGGCGCCCGTTGCGCTTGGCGGGGCGTGCCTGGCCTCGCTACTGTCGTCGCGGCCGCTCATGTTCCGCTTCGCTTTGGACACGATGGGTGACGGCACGCCGAAGCGACAGGCCTTCGCCGCCATGTGGGAACACCCTGGCTTCCGCAGGTCCTTTCAGGTGATCACCTTCGTGTGGGGCATGGTCTTCCTGGCCGAGTCGGGACTGCAAGCCCTCATCATCGAGACCCAATCGATCAATACCGCGAAACAGACCTCCAACCTCCTGCCCGTCGCCGTTCTCGTGGCGACTCTCGCCTGGACCCGCGGCTACGGGAAACGCGCCGAACAACGGCAACGCCACGACGCCGGCGGGGCAGACAACGTCGACGCACAAGTTTCTGCACCTGTCGGCTAACGGGCCGGCGTACCCACCACCTGCACCTGGTCCGAGGGCCCGGTCGGAGGTTGCGCGGTCGGTGGCCGGGTGATTGTTACTACGACCGAGGTGGCGCCGACCACGACGTTGGCGTCGTCAACAGCCCCGCCCGTCAGGCTGCTGAGTGATGCCGTCGAGGACCACTGCAGGCCGTCCCGGCTGAACTGCACCTGCCACGTACCGGGTGCCCCGCTGCCTGACACCTCGGCCACGCCGACGCCCAGGGGGCCGAACGACACGGCCATGACGTTCCCCTGGAGGGCGGTTGTCTGCCACTCGTCGCTGAGCAAGGTGTAGGCCGCCGAGCCGGTCTGGGTTTGGCCCACCACCACCAGGTGACCGCCGACGTACCCGATGCCGGACACGCCGGTCACCCCTGCGGGCAAGCCAAAGGGCGCCAGCGTCCAGTGTTGGCCGCCCGCCGACTGTAGGACAACAGGCGGCCCACCCACTCCCGGCAACTCCACGATGGCGAAGCCGCCCGGAGTGCCCGTGACGTATGCCTGTCCCGCCGTCCCGGCGGGCAGCGACACCTGTCGGAAGTTGGTGCCGTCGCTCGAGGAGAACACCAGCGGCTGGCTTTGCAGCACTTGCGCCAACTGGCCACTGATGTTGAGCTGCGACCAGGTGTAGGCCTTGACCACCCGATAGGCCTGATCGGCGCGGACAGAGCTGGACGTCTGGCCGTCCGCACCGGCGCACGGAACCGTGGTGAGCTGCCCTCCGGGGGCTGCAGGCGTATTTCCGAGCGTGGCCGCCATCGCTCGTTGCTCGGCGCTGAGCTTCAGTTTGATGGCCACGCTGGGTTGGAAAGTTCCGCTCTTCTTGGCAGCCGAGCTCTGCTGGAGAGTCCCGGTCGGCGTGTACGCCACGCTGACCCCGCATTGCGAGGAGACCTGCGACCCCAGAACCTCCACCCCGTTGGTGTTCGCCGTCCACAATGTCTTGGCCGAGACGCCCGGCACCAACTTGGACAGCTCTGCCGTGGCGCTGATGCTGACGGCGGCGACCACGCCCTTCGGCCCGGCTGCCACATTGACGGCCTCGTCATTGACAGTGACGGTGCCGGCGGGGGCGTTCAAATCGACAGGCAGCACGCTGTTCTGCCACGAGCCACCGCCGTTGTCGGTCCACGACACGGCCGTGGTCCACGCTCCCGAATCGCCCGTTGCCGCGGTAGCGGGCCCTGTACCCACCGTGTACACGCGGTTGCCGTCCACCGCCACCCCGTCGGCGGATACGCCCGTCGGCCCGGTAGCGGTCGTCCAGGACAGACCGTCGGCGGTTCGGTACAACTGTTGCGCCGGCTCATTCCCCGCCGCCACCACGCCTGGCGCGGTGGACACCGCGTAGGCGATCGATCCGGAGCTAGACAGGTTGGTCAGGTCGGATAGCCCCGCCGTGGCCGGGACCACCCGCCACGTCAACTGGTCGCCGGGCGCCGCCGGCACGTTGGTCGGCGATCCGACGGAGATCTGGGCGGTCCGGCCGCTGCTCGAGTGCGAAACAACGACGCCCGTCACGGAACCTGCCGCGGCCATCACGGCCAGCACGCTGGCGCCAGCGCGGCGGTGCCGGCGGCGGCGGCCGCGCGCCATGACCGCGTCGATGTCGCCGGAGGGCACGTCGACACCCGCCGCCTTGGATCGCAGTTGGGTATAGAGGTAACGATCGAGGTCGGGCATCACGACTCCTTCTCATCCTGCAGGTGGGCAAGGCGGCTGGACAGCTGACGGTTGGCCCGGTGGAGGCGGCTCTTGACCGTCCCGACCGGGGTGGCCAGGGCGGCCGCCGTCTCCGCCTCGGACCAGCCGAGCACGTAGCGGCACACCACGACGGCCCGATGGCGAACGTCGAGCTCCGCCAGGGCCCGCAGCACATCCGGCTCGGCCATAGACGGCTGCTCTTCGGATCGCTCCGCTGACCCCCCGAACGGCCAGGGCCGGTGACGCCGGCGCAGGACCGACGTTGCCCAGTTGAGGGCCACCCGGTAGACCCACCCGCCCGGGTTCTCGAGGCGGGACACGTGGGACCAACGCTGGTAGGCGCGCACCATGGCTTCATCAACGGCTTCGACCGACAGGTCCCGCTCGCCGATGGTCATCGTCACCGCTCGGACCACGGCGTCGCGGGCGTTGGCGTAGAAGGTCTCGAAGTCGTGGCTGAGCGGCGAGGCACCGACCAAAGGTTCCGGTGGGGCAGCGGTGGCGGGCACGTTCACGGCCGGTACACGCAGAGCTTGCCGATCAGGTTCCATGGTTGCCCGGAAGCTCGGATAAAAGACTGGCCGCCAGGGCGTCGGTCGGATCCCGCTTCAGGGCCGCCAGGGCTGCCTGTCTGGCCTCCGCGGGGTGGCCTTCCTGCTCGTAGAGGAGGGCCAGGTCCGTCTGGGCCACCCCGCTGGCCGGGTCCAGGTCGGTCGCCATAGTGAGCTCGACCGCAGCCGCGGCTCGTCGGTCGAGGTTGGCGTCGGCCACGCCCAGCTCGAGCCGCAAGGTGGGGTTGCGCGGATCCCCCGCTATGAGAGTGGTCAGGTCGGCTGCGGCCGCCGGCCAACGGCTCGATTGGAGGAGCAGCGACGCCTTTTCGTCGGCCAGAACGGGGTCTTTCGGTGATACCCGTAGACCGGCGTCCACTTCGGTCAGTCCGGCCGCAGGTGAGCCGGCCGCGGCGTCGATCTCCGCTGCGGCGACACGGTTGACGATGTTGTCAGGCGCCAGCGCTACGGCCCGCCTCGCCGCTGCGGGCGACTGCCGATCCAACGCCGTCCGCATCAGCTGATCCCCCCGGACCGCCTCGACCCCCAGCACCAGGGCCATGGCGGCGACGGCCGTCACTACGCCGGCAGCGGTTGCCCGCGTCCAACGGGGCAGCGCCACGGTCACCAGTTCCGTCTCGCTCGCGGTCTGGATCGACACCAGCCCGGCGAGCAGCCATACCGACGGCTCGAGCTCGGCGATCGGGAACAGCAGCAAGGCCCCGGCCGTATAGGCCACCAGCCCGGCCGGCACGCCGGCTAGCCACGGTGGGCCGCGCCGCATGGCCCGCCAGACGAGCACGCCCATCAGGCCGAGCAGGGCCAAGTAGGCAGCCAGGCCGGGAAAGCCAGTAGTGACTGCCACGTCCAGCAGGCTGTCGTGGGCCCGGTCCGGTAGGGGATCCCTTCCATACTGTCGCTGGTAGGACGCGTCGACGGCGGCCCCGAAGGCGATACGGTAGCCCTCTGGACCGACGCCGGTGAGTGGGTGGGAGAGAAGCACCCGGCTGGCGACCCGCCATTCCGCCAGCCGGCTCGACCCTCCCGGGCCTCCCCCAAATGCCTGCGGCACGCGCGCCGCCGTCCCCGTTGCGAACGCCAGCCCTACGAGCCCGGCTGACCCGACCACCGCCACAAACAGGACCGGAAGCACCCGGTGGCGCAGTTTTTTCCGATGGATCCAACCGAGGACCGCCATCGCGGCCAGAGCGCCGCACCACGCGGCCCGGGCCCCGCTACCGATCAGGGCGACCGTGCCGAACCCGGCGCACACCGCAGCCGACCCGCGCCAGGCCGGGCGCCAGCCGCGGTCTGCGGCGACACCCACCGCGATGGGCACCAGCAGGGCCTCGGCTGCACCGAGGTAAGCGGCGGAACCGAGCGGCCCGACCAACCGGTCGCTGGCGGCCAGACGGACCGGCTGCCACCCCGCCAACTCGGCCACCGACCAGACGCCGGCCAGGCCGCCCACCGCGGTCGCGATACCGGCGACCAACCGACCGTCGCCGTCATCGTCGAGGGTATGGCCAGCCGCCCACATGCCGCCGCACAGCAACCACGTGAGGACTCCGAAGTGGCGTTGCGGGGTGCCGAGCCAGGCCAGTCGCGGATCGAGTCCGGCAACGGCAGAGATCCCGACCCACACCAGGAAGACGATCCAGGCGACGAGGGCCCAGCGGGTGAGAGCGACGTGGCGCTGGGCAAGGGCCAGGGCCATGCCGCACAGGGCCACGGCCACAACCGCCAGCCATTTGGCCGGACCATAAGGTGACCAGCCGGCTGGATCTATCACCAGCACGCCGGCGCCGATCACCAGCGCGAGCGCGACGGCATGGGGGCGCGGTCGTGACGGCACACTCCTACACGCAGAGGAGCTCAAAAGGGTTCCTGAAATTCTCACGGTCCTGGCCTACGCCGGTGGACCGGCTGAGCCCGCGGCCTAGCGTGTGGGCAATGGACCTCCCCGTCATGCCGCCAGTGTCGCCGATGCTGGCCAAGCTGTCCCGAGAGCTGCCCGAAGGCGACGTCCGCTACGAACCCAAGTGGGATGGGTTCCGCTGCATCGTTTTCCGGGACGCTGACGAGGTCGAGCTGGGCAGCCGCAACGAGCGACCACTGACCCGCTACTTCCCCGAAGTGATCGACGCGGTGCGGGCCCAACTACCCGAACGGTGCGTCGTCGACGGCGAGCTGGTGATCGCCGGCGCGGACGGGTTGGACTTCGACGTGTTGTCCCAGCGCATCCACCCGGCTGCGTCGCGGGTTGCCATGCTGGCACGCGAGAAGCCGGCGTCGTTCGTGGCATTCGATCTCCTGGCGTCCGGAGACACCGACCTGCGTCAGGCCCCGTTCTTTCAACGGAGATTGGAGTTGGAGGACGTTCTCGAGGGCGCGAAGCCGCCCATCTACCTGACACCTCTGACCGCCGATCCCGCCGTGGCCCGGGACTGGTTCGAGCGGTTCGAGGGAGCGGGCCTGGACGGAGTCGTCGCCAAGTCGGCGGATGTGGCCTACCTGCCGGGACAGCGGGCCATGTGGAAGGTCAAACACGAGCGCACCGGTGACTTCGTCGTCGGTGGCTTTCGCTGGTACCAGGCGAACCGGACCGTGGTGGGATCGCTGATGCTCGGCTTGTACGACGGGCCGCACCTCGAGCACGTCGGCGTGATCGGCGCCTTCCCAGCCGAACAGCGTCGCGAGCTGGTGGACGAGCTCGAGCCCTACCTCGATCCCATCGACCATCCGTGGGCTGACTGGGCCGGCGCGGCGGAGGCCGCCAACGATGGGCGCCGGCTTCCAGGCGCAGCCAGCCGATGGAACGCCGGCAAAGATCTGAGCTTCGTGCTGCTCCGCCCCGACTTGGTCGTTGAGGCCGCCTACGAGCACCTGCAGGGCCGGCGGCTCCGCCACACGGCCCGTTTCCGGCGGTGGCGTCCGGACCGAGAGCCGGTCAGTTGCACCTATGAGCAGATGGACGTCGCGGTCCCGTCGTTGCTCTCCGAGGTGTTCGGCGCCCGTGGGTGATGCTCCCTCGCGGCTGGAGCCCGCGGGCAAAGTGACCCCATGAGCGTCGGCACGAGCAGCGGACGGACCCAGAGCGCGGTGCTGATTCCTGTCCCGCAAGCCGACGCCGTGGTGGGCAGATGGCGCCAGCAGCACGATCCGGTTGCCGCCGCGGGGGTGCCGGCGCACATCACCCTGGTCGTTCCCTGGCTGCCACCCGGAGAGATCACCGACGCTGATCTGGCCGAGCTCGACGAGATCGTCGCGAACATGGACGCGTTCGACTTCCAGCTCCACCATGTCGACTGGTTCGGGCGGCGGGTGCTGTGGGTGGCGCCGGAGCCGGCGACCCCGTTTCTTCGCCTCACGACCCTCCTCGCCGACCGTTTCGGGACCCCGCCGTGGGACGACGAGTTCGACGAGGTGGTGCCCCACTTGACGGTCGCTCATGCCAGCGACGGCGTGGAGCTGGTCCCCGTGGCGGCCGACGTGTCCGAACGCCTGCCGGTGGCGTGTCGCGCCGAGGAGGTGTGGGTGATGACCGGCGACGGTTTCCGCTGGTCGCTCCGCCACCGGGTCAAGCTGTCCGGCTGAAACCGGATAATGGTGGACATGTGCGAGGATGGGCCGCTGTGAGTGATGTCCCCCAAGCGCCGGCTGGGTGGTACCCCGACCCAACCGCGCCGGGTACCCAGCGGTGGTGGGACGGCCAGCAGTGGGGACCGCCGGCCGAGCCCGCCGCGACCAGCCCGGGAAACGGCTTTCCGGCCCAACCTGCCTACGGCCAACCTCCCTACGGCCAGCCACCCTACGGCCAGCCACCCTACGGCCAGCCGGGCCGCCGGGGTGGGTTGTATGGGGGCGGTATGTACGGGGGCAGGTACGGGCGCGGCAGGCCCATCGGCCGCAACCATTTCAGCTTTATTGCCCTGGGCGTTTCGGCCGTGTATCTGGCCATCGGGCTGGCCACCGGATTCGTGTTGCTCGGGATCGTCCCAGTCCTCATGTCGGTGCGCGCTGTTCGTCGCAAAGAGCCGCTGTCACCGCTGGCCGTGGCTGCGGCCGTCGTGGTCGTGGTGTTTAGCATCGCCATACTGGTCCACCACTAAGTGCCCGCTTAGCCCGCCTGGATGGTCTCGAGGAGCAGGCCGAGCTCGTCGCTCGGACCGGAGGGCACGGTGTAGCCGGACTCGTCGCGGATCTCGTCGAAGTGGTCCCGGACGTCTTCGAGCGTCAGCTTGGGGTTGTAATAGCCGGGTGTCATCCCGACGAAGAAGCGGGCGACCCGGCCCCCGCCGACGGTGAAGACCTCACCTGTTACCGGCACGTCCTCGTGCGCCAGCCAGGCCACGACTGGGGACACCAGCTCCGGGCCGAGCTGGGCCACGGCGGCGCCCATCAAGTCCTCGATCATCCGGGTGCGCGCCAGCGGCGCGATGGCGTTGACCTTGATGTTGTACTTGGCGCCCTCGGCGGCCAGCACGCGGGTGAGGCCGACGAGACCCATCTTGGCCGCTCCGTAGTTGCTCTGGCCGAAGTTCCCCAGGATCCCGGAGTTGGACGAGGTGTTGACGACCCGCCCATACCCCTGCTCCCGCATCTTGATCCAGGCCGGGCGGGTCACGTAGAAGGCACCCTTGAGGTGGACGTCGATGACCGGTTCGAGCAGCTCGGGAGTCATGTTGTGGAAGGTCTTGTCGCGGAGAATGCCGGCGTTGTTGATCACGATGTCGACCCGCTCGTAGGCGTCGAGGGCGGTTTGTACCACCGCCTCGCCGCCTTCCGGGGTCGAGACGCTGTTGGCGTCCGAGACGGCCTCGCCGCCGAGGTCGCGGATCTCCTGCGCTATGGCTTCGGCCGGCCCCTTGTCGGCGCCCTCGCCCGAGACCGAACCGCCGAGATCGTTGACCACCACGCGGGCGCCCCGGGAGGCGAGGAGGAGGGCGTGCTGCTTGCCGATCCCTCCGCCCGCGCCCGTGACGATCGCGACCTTGCCGTCGTATCCGAGATCAGACATGAGGGATCAGGGTAGTTTCGGACTTGGTCCTCGGGCCAACCAGCGGCGCCGGTGAGGCGAGGAAGGCGCCGGGCCGCTTGAAGACGTCCCGCCGCCAACGGTGCGGGGTAACCAGCACGGCCCGCGGGTAGTCCTCGAACATCCAGCGGGCGAAGTGCCGGCGAAACCACGGGCCGTTGTCGACGATCCGCAGGGCTCCCGTGGCGCCCCTCCGATGGGCCAGGACTTTGGAGAGATCCCGAGCCAGGCGGTCGTCGAGGGCCAAACCCCAGCGCACCTGCCGTTGGTAGCGCCTAGCCGCGGCCTCGGGTTGGTAGGGGCCGGCCGCCGCGATCGCCCGAGCGGCGAGTTCGGCGGTCTCCATGGCCTGGGCGATTCCCTCGCCTGTCATCGGATCGCAGGCTCGGGCCGCGTCGCCGGCGAAGAGGACGCGACCACCCAGCCCGCTCAAGACAGTGGCGCCGATCCCGGCCGGGATCGGCCACGCCTTCCAGGTTCCGACCGGGACGGCATCCGGGCCCAGGACTTGGGCGATGTGCGGCCGAGCCATGAGGTCGATCCGTTGTCCCTTCAGCTCGCCTAGCGATTGTCCCGGTCGACGGACGACGCCGTAGCCCACGTTCGCCATCCCGCCCGGCAGTGGAAAGGACCAGGCGTAGCCCGGCAACATGTCCGGCTCGAACCAAACCCACAGTTGCCGCGCTCGAGGTCCAACCGCGGCGAAGTACTGCCTGCCTGCCTGCCAGTCGCCGAGATAGCCAGCCTGACCGAGGCCGAGCGCCTTGCGGACCGGCGACCACATACCGTCGGCGGCGATGACATAGTGGGTTCGCACCCGGCGGCCGTCGTCGAGGTCGAGCCCAACCGCGGCGCCGTCGTCTGTACCAGAGGCGCCGACGACGGCACGTCCCTCGACCATTTCGGCCCCGGCCGCCGCCGCCAGGGCGACCAAGGCGTCGTCGAGGTCAGCCCGGCGGGCGGACGCCGCGAACTGGCTGGACCCGGTCGGAAGCGGCAGGAGCACCTTCCGACCACTGGGGACGGCCACCACCGCCTCAGAGACCGGCTCCCACGACGGCACCGAAGCCGGGTCCAAGCCGAGATCCTCGAGGAGGCGCAGGGCCGCAGTCGTCAGGCCATCACCACAGCACTTGTCTCGGGGAAAGGTGGCCTTGTCGATGAGCAGCACGGTCCGGCCCAGGCGAGCGAGGGTGATGGCGGCCGCCGTCCCCGCCGGTCCCGCTCCCACGACGGCAACGTCAGCGGTTAAAGCCGGGCGCGCCATATCGCTCATCCGTCCATGGTAGGCGGGGGTCAGGCCCGGGCCGCGGCCTGTCCCAGCAGGGCGGCTACCTCGGCCGGATGGCTCAGGTGGGCCCCGTGGCCGGCTCCGGCAATTTCGGCCATGGTCCCGGCCGGCAGCGCGGCCGCCAGTTCGCGCACCGCCCTCCGTTGATGGACCGACGAGTTGCCACCTCGCCCGACGATCACCGGGATACGTACCGCGGCGGCGTCGAAAGCGGCCCCGTGGCTGAGGCTGCGTAGTTCCGCCTGCAAGGTATGGCCTTCGGCGCGGCGTTGGGCTCGGGTCGCAGACGGCAGCCGTTCCCACACCCGATCGCCCACCATCCTGCGCACGAACCACTCGGCGCGATCCTCGGGGTCGAGGTCGGCCCCGGCCCCGCGGCTGGCGGTCGCTTCGGGCCACCACGGCAGCCACGGTTGAGGTGGTTCCCACACCAATGCGGTCGGGATGAGCCCCGGGTGGCTCGCCGCCCCGGCCAAGACCACGTCGCCGCCGAAGCTGTGGCCGAACGCCACCGCCTGGGTGTTGTCCAGGACCTCGATCAGATCCGCTACCTGCTGGTCGAAACTAGGAGAAGGACCGGTTCCCGAAGAACCGGCATAACCCCGCCGGTCGTAGGCGACGATGGTCCAGTCCGGTAGGCGGGCCATGAGCCGAGTGAAGCTGGTGGCTCGGTCCATCGAGCCGTGCACCAGCACGGCGAGTTGGCCGGCAGCCGGTCCGTCACTGACAGGGCCGCGACGCAGGATTCGTAACAGAGAAGGCGCTTCGGACATCGGCCCAGGAGGATAACGTCGTGTCAATGAACGGCGCGATCGAGGACGAGCCCTTGCGGTCGTGTCTAGTTGTACAGCACTTGGAGCCGGAGGCTCCGTATGCCATCGGTGACGCCCTGACCTTCGCCGGTGTGGCGGTCGATGTCCGACGGGTCTTCGCCGGCGCGCCGTTGCCACCCGACCTCGCCGACTTTGCTGGCCTGGTGATCATGGGCGGTCCCATGTCCGCTCAGAGTGACGACGGGTTTCCCACTCGGCGGGCCGAGATCGGTCTGCTCACTGATGCCCTGACCCGTGGTGTGCCGACACTCGGGGTGTGCCTCGGAGCCCAGCTACTGGCCCTCGCCGCCGGCGGGATGGTGTATCCAGGAGTGGCCGGTCCTCAAGTCGGCTGGGGCCCGGTCGAGCTGACCGAGCTGGCCGCCGAGGACCCACTCCTGGCCGAGTTGCCCCGGCAACTCACCGTCTTCCACTGGCATTGGGACACCTTCGACCTGCCCCCAGATGCTGTTTATCTCGCGACCAGCTCGCGCTACCGCAACCAGGCGTTCAGGAGTGGGCCCCGGGCGTGGGGCCTCCAGTTCCATCTGGAAATCGACGAGCAGGCGGTCGCCGCATTCCTCGACGAATTCCGCGCCGAAGCGGTGGAGGCCGGCACCAACCCCGAGTCGATCGGCAAGGCCAACCCGGCCATGCTCAGGGCGCTGGCGCCCCATGGCGCCGCCGTACTGTCGAGGTTCGCGGAGCTGGTTGCTACCCACGATCGGGAGCAGCTGGCCGAGTTACCGTAGACGTTCCGGCGCCCTGCCTGCCGCTCGGCCGACTCTCCACCTATCGGGCCAGAGGGCGCGGTACCGTTTCGTCATCATGACGGCACGTCCCTCGACGCTGGCTGGTCGTACGCCTGGATCGGTGTACCGGGGGTCCGGTGGCCACTGGTATGCCGTGTTCCTTGTCGGTTCGGCGGATGGTCAAGGCTCGATCCGCTACGTGTCGGCGCGTAGCCGCCGTGGTGCGCTGGCGGCCAGGTTCCGAGCTGAGCGAGCTGATCTTCGGACGGCGGTGGCCCGTGGCGCCCCGGTCGAACCGACCCCGGCCCGTTCCCGGCGCGGCGCACACCGAGCCCGAAGATCCCGGTCGACCGGCCAAAAGCTGTTTCCCGTGATCGGCCTAGTCGGGCTGACGGCCGCGTTGACGGTGACCGCTACGTTCGTCGTTCCAGCTCAGGCTCGGGGCGAGCGTGTCACCCACCGCCGCAAGAACGCTCAGGTGACGAAGGCGGCCGCCACGTCTGCCGCGCCGAACCCGCTGGCGACCCCTGAGATCACCAGGTATCTGGCCGGACAGCCCGGAACGATCGCCGCCGGCCTGTACGACATCGACAACGGCGAGACGTACGTGTACCACCCGACCGACGCCGAGACCACAGCCAGCGTCATCAAGGTGGACATTCTGGCCACCATGCTGTACCAGTCGCAGCGAAGCGGCCAGTCCCTCACCGGCGCCGATCAGCAACTGGCCACTCTCATGATCGAGAACAGCGACGACAACGCGGCCCAGGAGCTCTGGGATCAGGTGGGCGCCAACGTGGGGGTCGGCGCCTTCGACCAGGTTGCCGGGCTGACGCATACCACCCTCAACACGCAAGGCCTCTGGGGTCTGTCCACCACCACTGTCCTCGACCAGATCAAAGTGCTCCGCCAAGTGGTCCAGAGCCAATCGCTGCTGACCGCAGCGTCGCGTCAATACGAGCTCGGACTGATGGAGAACGTCGAGGCCGACCAACGCTGGGGCGTCGCCTTCGGGCTGCCGGCCGGCGTGACCATCGCCATCAAAGACGGATGGGACCCCTTGGACGACGGCACGATCTGGCAAGTCAACACCGAGGGCTGGGTCGACGGAGACGGACGGGACTACGTCCTGGTCATCCTCACAGAAGGGGAAAGCACCGAGTACGTCGGCATCCAGACGGTCGATCATCTCTCCGATCTCATCTGGGCCGAGCTCGCCCCACCTCCCCCGTAGTCCGTCACCCCGGGCTGGAGCGGAGTTGCTCGGCGATCGAGATGAGCTCGGTGCCGTAGCTTTCGAGCTTGACCGGGCCGATCCCACCGATTGCGAGTAGCCCGGCTTCGGTGGTCGGCAGCACGGCAGCTACCAGCCGCAGAGTCTTGTCATCGAACACCACGAACGCCGGTTTGCCCAGCTTTGTCGCCCGCTCGGTGCGCCACGCCCGTAACCGTTGCCAGGCGTCTGCGCCGCGCGGATGGGCCAGTACCGCGGGCCGGCCCGCAGCAGTTACTGTCGCACCGAACGTGACGGCCGTGATCTTCGATCCCCCGCTGATTCGGCACCGTACGCCGTTGTCGGTGACGTCGACGATCTCGTAGTCGCGGCCGCGGTAGGCGAAGTGGGTTCCGACCAAACCCGGCAGCTGTTCGCCGGCGTCCGAGGCTTTTCCACTCGATGGTGGCGCGGGCGGCGCCGCTTGACGGGCCGGAACTTTCGGGCGCGTCGGCGGTTTGCCCGGTGCGGCCAGCTCGAGAAGGAACGGTGAGGGCGGCGCACCGGGGACAACCGTGACGCTGGCCCGACAACGGGTGAGTCCGACGTGAAACAGCCGCCGTTCCTCCTCGACGTCCTCGGCCAGCCGGTGGGGGATCAGGCCGGCCGTGGCGTGGTGGACCACCACATGCGGCCACTCGCGGCCTTTGACAGCATGGATCGACGCCAGGGTGACTCCACTTCTGTCAGGGAGCATTCCGAGCTGCTCCGACAACCAGAGTGGAAACCGGCTTGGATCGGGTTCGAGGTCGGCTAGTTCGACCAGGGCGTCGAGGTCGTCGGCATGCGCTGCTATGGCGCCGTGGCTCCACCTGTCGAGTGCGGTCGCGCTCGCGTCGAGTCCGCCGGCACCGATCTGGGATCGCACCACGGCCAGGATGTCAGCAGTCGTGGCGCCTTCAGCCGTGTGGCGCACCAGACCGACGTCCTCGGCCAGCTCTCGTACCTTGTCGGCCTCCCGGGTACTGCCTTTGCCCTCGAGCCAGCCGGCCAGGCTGCCCATCGCCTCGACGGAATGCTGCTTGGCCAGCAGATCGAGGAGCGAGGCGCTCATGCCCCGCTTGGGTCGGCGGGCCGCCTCCCGGAGCACCGGTCCGGACCGAGTGCCCACTGGTGCGGTGGCGACGGCCAGCCATGCCAAGGCGGCGCGCACGCCGCCGCGCCCCAGAAAGCGGCTGTCGACCGCACCGTTGACCGGTGTCCCGTCGTGACACAAGAGGATCTGCACAGGCGCGAGCGATGCGTTGACGCGGGCCAGGACTGCCACCTCGCTGGGTGCCGCACCCATCTCGAGGAGCTCACGGACCCGTCGGGCGGTCCGGGTTGCCGGCCCGTCGTGGCCGCTGAGGACGGACAGGGCCTCGTGGTCTGGCAGCCGGCCGACCGCGTGCTCGGGCGAACGGATCCGCTTCGGGACCCGAACGGCGTTGCGCGTCAGGAGGTTGGCCGCGGCGGTGACAACCGGGGCGGGGCAACGGTAGTTGACCTCCAGAGAGTGGTTCGCGCCACCCGGGAACCATTGACCGAAATCGACAAGCCAGCGCGGCGTGGCGCCGGCGTAGCCGTAGATGGTCTGATCGTCGTCTCCAACCGCGAAGACCGATCCGGCCGGCCCGGTGAGGAGCCGGAGTAGGAGCAGGTGCGCCGGCGTGAGATCCTGGAACTCGTCCACCAGCAACACACGGGCAAATCCTTGGCTGCGCAACCGGAAGATCGGGTCGCCGAGCAGGCGCTCGACGGCGCCGGTCACCTGCTCGTCGAAGTCCACGACGTCTTGGTCCGCCAGCCGCGCCCGGTAGGAGCGGGCGACGCGATCGAGGTCGGACACGTCGGGCAGCTCAGCTTCGACTGTCTCGGGTGCGGCGAGTCCGAGACGGACTCGTCCCAGGGCCTCGATCCACGGGGCGGCGGGGTCGGTCTCAGCGCGCTTTGGGAAGGAGAGCAGTCCGCTGAGGAGCTGGCGTACGGCGATCTCCTCGATCGTCGACCTTCGCCCGCACAAGCGCAGCCCGAGCGCATTGAGGGTCCGTATCCGCACCCCGGCAACGTCGGCTAGGCGCTCCTTCATCTCCCCGGCTGCCCGGACGTTGTAGGCAACCAGCGCCACCGATTCCGGCGGGAGGCCCCACTGACCGAGCAGCAGGCGGGCTCTCTCGGTGAGCACTCTCGTCTTGCCGGAACCGGCGGGGGCGATCACACGTGCTCCCGCGCCGGGCTCGGCCACGGCGTCGAGCTGGGCGGCCGTCAGCGCCACGCCGACCGGCTCGTTGGGCCCGAGTGGTCGGAGCGATCCGTGCTCCAGCGAGATGCGATGGATCACGGCCACGCCCACCTTCGCTGATAAAGCCGCGTCGAGGGGACCGCCGTCGCAGACGGCGCGAGTGCCGTCGGGCAGCGCGACGTCGCAGTCGGCGTCGCCGGCACTGGCTCCCAACTTCAGGGCGGTTTCAGCCCACTGCCACCGTTGTCGCGATTTGCCCGCCCGGGCGTCCACGGAGTTGGCCCACACCGCGTGATGCAACCGCTCGCCCACCAGGTCCAGACTCACGGACCACTCCCACGGCTGACGGCCGGTGACCGCCTCGGCGGGTGGCGTAGCCGGATCATCGAGCCCAATGCCTGGCAGCAACTCGACCGTGATCGAGCGCCGCTCGCGCCAGGCGGCCCCGAGCTCATCCGCGATGGTCGGATCTAGGGCCGAGACCCGAATACGCTCACACGACGCCCATTCGCCCGGCGTCTCTTCGCCGGGCCCGACCACCACCGAGCGGCCCAGGCGGACCGGATCGAACATGTCACAATCTTGGCTCAGGGAAGCGCTCGGGCGTCAGCGGACGACGCAACCCGACGGCAACTCCGATTTCGGAAACGCCTCGGCGAGGGCATCAGCGATGAGGGCGGCCCGCTGCGCGGAGCCCGCGCTCGAGTAGTGGATGCCGTCGGAGATAAACCAGCTCGGCTGAGCGGCGGACGCCCAGTCGTACACCCGGAAGTTGGGGTACTTGCCGCAGTCCTGGACCAGCGTCCGGTCCCAGTGCTGCATGTTGGTGGCGGAGTAGGGACCAGAACCGAGGAGGCTGACCGCGTTGACCCACAGCACCGGTTGATCGCCGATGACGGACATCATCCGCTGTATGCGGGCATCTTCGCCGACGTTGGAACCTACCGCGATGTTGGCCGCGTCGTTGGTGCCGAGGGCAATCACCCAGCAGCCGTGGAAGCCGGAGGCGACCGTCTGCTGCGCGACCTCATACCCGTTGGGCTGGCCGTCGTAAGTCTCGACGATCGAGCGGGCGCCAGAGATCTGCATGTCCGTTGTTGTCACCCCCACCCTGCGGTACTGGGCATCGAGCCGTTGGCTGGGGTCGGGTAGGTAGTCCGCGGACACCAGGCTCTCCGAAGTGGAGTCACCGATGTGGACCACGGCATGGCACGACGTGGTGGTGGCGGGGGCGGGGTCCGCGGACGTCGGTGGGAACGCCAAGTGCGTGGCGCGGGTGCGGTTAGCCATCGTGGCCCTGGCTGTGGCTGTGGCCCGGGCCGTCGTCGTCGTCGTGGTCCCGGTCGAGATTGTGGTCGCGTCCGTCCTCCGGGTAATCCCATGCTCCGAGTCCGTCGGCGACATTACGGCCAGCGTGAGCAATGCGAGCACGCCGAGGGTTCCGGTCGACAGGGTCAGCACCCCGGACAAGGTGACTTGTCGCCGGCCCGGTCTCCAAGCGGGCAGCTTGAAGTGCTGCCAGTTACCGGAGCGGATCGGGTTCTCGACGTACCGCCAGGACAAGCCCGCCACGGCGAGCGCCGCTGCGACCTGCAGGGAGGACCGGAAGACGCTGACGCCTCGCGCCAGGGTGGGGGTTGTCAACACGATGATCGGGTAGTGCCACAGATAGATCCCGTAGGAGCGAACGCCCAGCCACCGCAGCGGCCGCATGCCCAGCACCCGTCCGAGGATCCCTCCGGGGTGCACGACTGCGGCGACAATGGCGGCAGTGGCCACCGACAGCAGGACCAGGCCGCCTCGGTAGAGGAATGCCGAGTACTCGCCTACGGAGCCGATCATCACCGCCACGGCAATGAGCCCGGCCAGGCCGAGCCCGTCGAGGAGACGGGGGTTCCATCGGATGAGCTGGTCCCGCCGCGGCCGGCTGGGCCATACAAAAGCCAACGCGGCGCCGATCAGCAAGGCGAAGGCTCGGGTGTCCGTGCCGTCGTAGACGCGCGTCGGGTCCACGCCCGGATGCCACAGCAGCGCCATTTCGAGCGCAGAAAGGCCCGCACCGACCAGAGCGATACCGGCCAGCGCCCGCCGGCTATGAACGAACCGCACACCCAGGAACAACAGCCACGGCCATACCAGGTAGAACTGTTCCTCAATAGCGAGAGACCAGAGGTGGCCGAGCGGGGAGGGAGGGCCAAAGCGGGCGAAGTATGAGACATGGTGGAAGATCAACCACCAGTTGGAGAAGTAGCCGGCCGCGGCGCCGATATTGCCCCATAGACCCCGCAGTTGGCTTCGATGCCCGAGCGAGACCCAGATGGTCACCCCGGCCAGCAACAGAAGTAGCGCCGGCAGCAGCCGGCGAGCTCGGCCCAGCCAGAACTGGCCGAGTCGGAACTGCCCGTCGTGCTCCCATCGCCCCATCAGGAGATCGGTGATCAGGTATCCGCTCAAGGTAAAGAAGATGCCGACCCCGAGTAGCCCCCCCGGAGCCCAGGTCAGGCCGAGGTGAAAGGCGAGGACCGCGAGGACAGCCACGGCGCGCAGGCCGTCGAGTCCCCGGATGTAGCGGTGGCCTCGGTCGAGCGGCTCAGGCATCCAAGTTCCGCTCGCCGCCCCACCCGCCGATGGCAGAGCCTTGACATGACACGAGACCGAGATACTAGGGCCTCGGCCCGGCCCGTCCAACGCGCCCGAGGCTCACCGGGTCTCTGCGGCGAGAAAGCCCCGTTCCGCTTTGTGATTACCCCCGAGTACGGGGGATTCCTGCCCGGCGCAGAACGCTGGCGTCTACACCCGCGGCCCGCCATGCCGCGTAAGTGAGCCCTTTGCGCTCTCCATAGCCGCGGGCTGATTGGATGAAACCATCCTCCCGCGATGTCAGGTCGATGACATCCCCCTTCGATGCCAGTTCGGACTGCAGGTTGAGTCGCTCTTGCACCAGGTGCACGCGCGACAGCGCGTCAGCGACCGCCAAGCGACCGTCGATCTGGGCCAGACGGGCCTCGATCCCCTCTGCGGTCCGCTTGCGGCCGCGCTTGGGCTTGTGGGCCTCGACCGCCTCGAGGTACCGGCGCACGGCCCGACTCTCCTCCCGTCCGACCGCCAGAGCGTGCTTGTGCTCCGCGGACATCGTCGACCGGGCACGGCGGGTGCTTCCCGGTGCGGCCGATGCAAGAGCGGTTGATTTACGTGGTGTTGATTTACGGGTCGCGGCTTTACGCGGCGTTGTTTTACGGGTTGTTGACTTTCGGCCGGTTGCTTTCGTCACCATTTAGAAAGTATCGCACAAGCATTTGGGTCGATGGGGGAGGTACCGCCGACGGTTATTGTGCCGCTCGTCGGCACCATCATCAACTTCCCGCCGCCCTACCCCCTCACGAGCGGCTTGTAGTGAATCCGATGCGGTTGGTCGGCTTCGACGCCGAGACGCTTGTGCCGGTCGGCTTCGTAGTCGGAGAAGTTGCCTTCCCACCAACGCACCTGCGAGTCGCCCTCGAAGGCGAGGACATGGGTGGCTACCCGATCGAGGAACCAGCGGTCGTGGCTGATCACCACCGCGCACCCGGGGAAGGCCAACAGGGCGTCCTCCAAGGCACGCAGGGTATCGACATCGAGGTCGTTGGTCGGCTCGTCGAGCAGCAGGACATTGCCTCCCGATCGGAGCACCTTGGCCAGGTGCACCCGGTTGCGTTCGCCGCCGGAGAGGTCGCCGACCTTCTTCTGCTGGTCGCTGCCCTTGAAGCCGAAGCTGGCCAAGTAGGCCCGCCCGTGCAGCTCCCGGCCCCCGACCATCAGCCGGTCCTGACCGCCCGCCACTTCTTCGAACACCGTGTTGGTGGCGGCCAAGGTGTCACGGGACTGGTCGACGTAAGCCAACTGGACCGTCTCGCCGATTCGCAGCTCACCTTCGTCCGGACGCTCGGTGCCAATGATCATGCGGAAGAGCGTGGTCTTGCCCGCCCCGTTGGGGCCGATGACACCCACGATGGCGCCCGGCGGCAGGAGGAAGGACATGTCCTCCACCAGCAGCCGGTCCCCAAAGCCCTTCGAGACTTTGGCAGACTCGACCACCACGTCTCCAAGGCGCGGACCGGGGGGGATCGTGATCTCGAGTTTGTCGGCCCGTCGCTCAGCGGCCTCGGAGTCGGCAACCAGTTCGTTGTAGGCGGTGATGCGGGCCTTGCCCTTGCTCTGGCGGGCGCGAGGGGACATCCGCACCCACTCCAGCTCGCGCTCCAGGGTGCGCTGCCGGGCCCGGTCGGCCTTTTCCTCAGCAGCCAGGCGGGCTTGTTTCTGCTCCAACCAGGACGTGTAGTTGCCCTCCCACGGGATCCCGAACCCGCGGTCCAGCTCGAGGATCCAGCCGGCCACGTTGTCGAGGAAGTAGCGGTCGTGGGTAATGGCGACCACTGTGCCTGGATAGTCCTGCAGGGTGCGTTCCAGCCACGCCACCGACTCGGCGTCGAGGTGGTTCGTCGGTTCGTCGAGCAGCAGCAGGTCGGGGCTCGACAGGAGGAGCCGGCAGAGCGCGACCCGGCGACGCTCACCCCCCGACAGGGTGGTGACATCGGCGTCGGCGGGAGGGAGCCGCAGCGCGTCCATGGCGATCTCCAGCTTGCGGTCGAGCTCCCAGGCCCCGGCCGCCTCGATGCGGTCCTGGAGTTGGGACTGCTCCGCTAGCAACTTGTCGAAGTCGGCGTCCGGTTCGCCCATCGCCGAGCACACTTCATCGAATCGGACCAGGAGGCCCTTGATCTCGGCCACCCCGTCGGTGACGTTGCCGGCGACGTCCTTGTTGGGATCGAGCTGCGGCTCTTGGGCGAGGTAACCAACGGTGAACCCGGAGGTGAGGCGGGCTTCGCCGGTGAAGCCGTCGTCGAGGCCTGCCATGATGTGGAGCAGGGAGGATTTGCCCGAGCCATTGGCGCCGATCACCCCGATCTTGGCGCTAGGGAAGAAGGACAGGTTGATCCCCCGAAGGACCTCCCGGTCGGGAGGGTAGAAGCGCCTCAGGTCGCGCATGGTGAAGATGTACTGAGCCGGCATCCACCCAGTTTGCCCCGCCCACCGCCCGACGCGGACCGCGACCGCCGGACGGCGTCGGCTTCTCGAACGCGCGACGTACGCTGGAAGGCCTATGACGGACGACCAGCCGAACCCCGCCAGCCCCGGAGGCGACCAGCAGCGCGCCGCCGCCTTTGGGCCCAACGCCTGGTTGGTCGACGATATGTACGAGCAGTACCGCCAGGACCCGCAATCAGTGAGCGAGAGCTGGCGGGACTTCTTCTCGGACTATCGACCGGGCGGAGCCAACCTGGCTCGGCCCTCGACACCAGAGATGAAGCTGTCGCCAGAGTCCGCCGACACCGAGGCCGCAACGGCCGCGGCGCCGGCGACCGCCCCCAGCGTCACCACCTCGGCCATCCCTACCACCGGTGCCCCCCTAGCCCCGGCGCCAGCCGCGGCGCCGGCTTCCACCCCCGCCGAGGAGGGCGACCGGGCCACCCCACTGCGGGGGGCGGCCGGTCGCATCGTGGCGAACATGACGGCCAGTCTCGAGGTGCCGACGGCCACCAGCTTCCGGGTCATCCCGGCCCGTCTCCTCGAGGTCAACAGGCGCATCCTCAACAACCAGCTCGGCCGGACCGGCAGCGCCGGCAAGGTCAGCTTCACTCACCTGATCGGCTATGCGGCCATCGAGGCGATGCGGGCGGTGCCGGTGATGAACTCATCGTTCGTGCCGGCCGATCCCGACGACCCCAAGTCCCCGCCGTCAGTCGTTCGCCACCGGCACATCGGTCTCGGGGTGGCCGTCGACAACGAGAAGCCAGACGGCAGTCACACCCTCCTGGTCCCGGTGATCAAAGGCGCCGACGCCCTCGACTTCCGGGGCTTCTGGGCCGCCTACGAAGACCTGATCCGCAAGGTGCGCACCAACAAGATCGGCGCCGACGACCTCAGCGGGGCGACGGTCAGCCTGACCAACCCAGGAACCATCGGTACCGTGCAATCTGTTCCGAGGCTCATGCCCGGGCAGGGCGTGATCGTCGGGGTCGGCGCCATCGACTACCCCGCCGAGTGGCAGGCCGCGGACCCGAGGGTGTTGGCCGAGCTCGGCGTCTCCAAGGTCGTGACCATTACCTCGACCTACGACCACCGGATCATCCAGGGGGCTGAATCGGGATTGTTCCTCCAGCGCGTCCACCAGCTGCTCACCGGCGGGGACTCTTTTTACGAGCGGGTGTTCAAGGCCATGGGCGTCCCGTACGAGCCGGTGCGCTACCACCGTGACGTTGCCGACATCGCCGACGGCTCCTCCGTCCACACCCAGAAGCAGATCGAGGTGGACACCCTCATCAACCTGTACCGGGTGAGGGGCCACCTGATTGCCCACCTCGATCCGCTCGACTGGTCCGAACCGCACATGCACCCCGAGCTCGATCCGGCCACGCACGGGCTCTCGGTCTGGGACCTGGAGCGGGAGTTCCTGACCAGCGGTCTGGCCGGATCGGAGCGCCTACGCCTGGGCGACATCTTGGGGATCCTGCGCGACGCCTATTGCCGGACCGTCGGCGTCGAGTACATGCACATCCAGGAGCCCGGCCAGAAACGCTGGATACAGGAGCACACCGAAGGGGTGTCCATCCAGATCAACCCGGATGAGCACCGCTGGATCCTGGCCCGCCTCAACGCCGCCGAGGCGCTCGAGCAGTTCCTCAACACCAAGTACATCGGCCAGAAGCGCTTCGGCCTCGAGGGCGGCGAGGCGGCGATCCCCCTGCTCGACGCCGTCCTCGACGACGCCGCGGTGGCCGGACAGACCCAGGCCGTGATCGGCATGGCGCATCGGGGCCGGCTCAACGTGCTGATCAACATCGTCGGCAAGAGTTACGGCGAGCTGTTCGAGGAGTTCGAAGGCAACATCGACCCCGGAACCGTCCAAGGCTCGGGCGACGTCAAGTACCACAAGGGGTTCAAGGGCAAGTTCACGGGCCGCTCAGGGCGCACCATCGACGTCGAGCTGTCATCCAACCCGTCCCACCTGGAAGCCGTCGACCCCGTGGTGGAGGGTATGGCCCGCGCCCGGCAGGATGAGTTGGACAAAGAGCTGGGCGGAGGTGCCCATCCGGTCCTGCCGTTGCTCATCCACGGTGACGCAGCTTTCGCTGGCCAGGGCGTGGTGGCGGAGACGCTCAACCTGTCGGCCTTGCCCGGTTACGAGACGGGCGGCACCGTCCACCTGGTGATCAACAACCAGCTCGGGTTCACGACCAACCCCGAGTCGGCCCGATCGTCGGTGTACGCCACCGACGTGGCCAAGATGGTGCAGGCCCCGATCTTCCATGTCAACGGCGACGACCCCGAAGCATGCGTCCGGGTGGGCCGCCTGGCCTTCGCCTTCCGCCAGGCGTTCCACAAGGACGTCGTCATCGACTTGGTGTGCTACCGCCGCTTCGGTCACAACGAGCAGGACGATCCCAGTATCACCCAGCCATTGCTCTACCAGCTGATCAAGGAGCACCGAAGCGTCCGTAAGCTGTACACCGAGACACTGGTTCGCCGCGGGGACATCACCATCGCGGAGGCCGAGGAGGTGTTGCAGGACTTCTCCCGCCGGCTCCAGGCCGCCCTGGACGAGACCCGCGCCGCCGCGCCCCCAACGCCGAGCGTCTTGCCTCCGCCGCCGCCGCCAGCGCCCGTGCTGCCCCCGATCGAGACCGGCGTGGCTCCGGCGGTGCTCCAGCAGGTGGTCGACGCCCTCAGCACCTTCCCCGACGGTTTCACCGTGCACCCGAAGCTGGTGCGGGTCTTCGACACCCGGGCCAAACTGTGGGCTGGCGGAGAGGCCGACTGGGCCCTCGGCGAAGCCCTGGCGTACGGGACCCTGCTGCTCGAGGGCCGAGATGTACGACTGACCGGCCAGGACACCCGCAGGGGGACGTTCGGGCACCGCAACGCCGCGGTGGTCGACTACCTGACCGGGGCCGAGTACATCCCGTTGGCGGCGTTGGGTGGGGGGCGATTCTCGATCTACGACTCGCTGCTCTCCGAGTACGCGGCCGTCGGTTTCGAATACGGCTATTCGCTGGTGGCACGCGACGGGCTGGTGGCGTGGGAGGCCCAGTTCGGCGACTTCGTCAACGGCGCCCAGATCATCATCGACCAGTTCCTGGCGGCCGCCGAGATCAAGTGGGGCCAGACGTCGGGTCTGACCCTGTTGCTGCCGCACGGTTACGAAGGTCAAGGGGCGGAACACTCCTCGGCGCGCCTCGAGCGGTTCTTGGATCTCTGCGCCGAGGACAACATGCAGGTGGCAGACGTGACCACCGCCGCCCAGCTGTTCCACCTGCTTCGTCGTCAGGTGCTGCGGTCCAACCGCAAGCCGCTCATCCTGCTCACCCCCAAGCGCTATCTGCGGGGGCGAGAGGCCTACAGCCCGGCCCCCGAGTTCGCAGAGGGCCATTTCCGCGAGGTCCTCGACGACCCCGGTGTGGCCACTAGCGACGCCATCCGACGGGTGGTGCTCGCCACCGGGAAGGTCGCCCTGGACGCCCTGGGAGCCAGAGACAAGTCGGGCCGAACGGACGTGGCGGTGGTCCGGGTCGAGCAGCTCTATCCGTGGCCGGCGGATCAGATCGCCACGGTCGTGGCCGCCTACGAGCGAGCCACAGAAGTGCTCTGGTTGCAGGAGGAGCCCGAGAACATGGGCGCGTGGAACTTCGTCCGGGACCGCCTCGAAGGTCTGTTGGGCTCCGACTACCGTGTCGGGCGGATCACCCGCGTGGCGTCTGGGTCGCCCGCGACCGGCAGCCACGCCATGCACGACCTGGAGCAGGCCGACCTCTTGGGGCGCGCGGTCGGCTAGCCGACTGCGGCTACAGCAGCGCCCTCGGCGCGCCGATGTAGATCCCGATGTCATACGAGGCCGCCCTGTGCCCCCAGTGCGCGACGCCGATGCACCGCGTCGTGGACCACGGCATCCGCTACGGATGCGCGGCATGCGCCGGCCACCTTCTCGGCCTCGTCCCGTTCAGACACCTACTCAGAGATGGGGAGGGCGGGAGGATATGGGTGGCATCCGAGGCCGGCGAGCTGACAGGGGCCTGCCCATTCTGTGGCCAGCCCATGCGGGAGGTTCCCGCGTCCGCGGGTGGTCCAGCCGGGATGGCCGTGTGTCGCACGTGCGAGCAGGTGTGGATACCAGGTTCAGCCGAGGGGTGGTTGGCCGACCACGCCCCCCACGGCGTCGATGGCTTGGTCAGACTTCCGGTGCTCCCAAGCGAGTGCAACGACTGTGGGGCGCCCTGGCAACCCGACGACATGGGCCGCTGCCCATTTTGTCACGCTCAGTTGACGGCGCCGGCGCTCGCCGGGTTATAGCCAGCCGAGTTCCGCCGCCTCCCCCTCCCCAGCGTCCGTTCGGGTTCTAGTCAGCCGCGGCGGTCAGGTCGGCGTCGCGATCCTGGTGGGGACAGCTCGGCCGCGGAGAAGGACCTCGTCGCCGAGCACCCAATGGTCGGACTCCGGTTGACCGGCCTGGCACACGGCGGTCTGGGAGGCCACGATCCGCCCGGGTACCCCCTTGGCCACATCGGTCAACCGGGCGGCTTCGTTGACCGCGTCACCGATGACGGTGTATTCGTAGCGCTCTTGGGCGCCGATGTTGCCGGCCACGGCGGTCCCCGCCGCGATGCCGATCCCGGCTTCGAAGTCTGGTGTCTCTGCGGCCAGCCGGGTGGCCAGATTGCGACCCGCGGCCAGCGCGGCCGCGGCGGGACTTTCGACTGCGACGGGGGCGCCGAAGATCACCAGGGCCCCGTCCCCTTCGAACTTGTTGACCAGCCCGCCATGGGCGATGGCCACATCGACCACCACCGCGAAGAACCGGTTGAGGATGCCGACCACCTCGTTGGGCGGAAGGCTGATGGTCAGGGCGGTGGACGCGATGATGTCAACGAACAGCACCCCGACCTCACAACTGGCACCGCCCAGGGCTGCCCCGGCCCCGAGCTCCGCCAGCGCGCTGCGGGCCACGTCCGCGCCGACGTGGCGTCCAAAGACCTCGCGGATCCGTTCGCGCTCGCGGAGGCCGGCAGCCATGCGGTTGAACCCGGCTTGTAGCTGGCCGATCTCGGTGCCGTCGTAGATGGGCACCGACACGTCGAGGTCGCCGCGGTCGAGGCGGTCGACGGCGTCGCGGAGGCCCTTGATCGGGTCGGCGGCGGCCCGAGCCGACACCACCGTGACCCGCAGCCCGAACGCCAGCATGATCCCGCCCAGGGCCAGCACCGTGATCGCCAACCGAGTGGTGCTGATTCCCGGACGGATCAGAGTGGCGCCGGCGACGAGCACCAGACCGACGACCGGGACGGCGGAGCCGAGCAGCCACGCCAGTATTGCCCGAGCCTTCACCCCCGGGACCTGGAGCCGGGCGGGCGGACCCCCGGCCAGGGCTCGGGCTGCCAGCGGACGGCAGATCAGCTCGCTCAGGACGTAGGAGTTGGCGCAGGTGATGAACCCGCCCATCAATACGGTGCTGGCGATCTGCACCGTCAGGTGGTCACCCAGCAGGGCGTTGAACGCCGCGAAGAGGACTGCGGCCGGAACCCACAGCGCGGCTTGAACCCCAGTGAGGATCAGCGGGATCTGCAGGACGATCCGTTGCTCGGTCTCGGTGGGAGGACGATCGGATCGCAGCCACTCGGCGTGGTGCACGACCAGGCGGGTTCCCCACTTGATCCCCACGATCAACGCCACGCCGGAGTAGATCCCCCCCGCCGCCAGGTTGAGCGCGGCCACCCGGGGGGTGTCCGTGAGCTTGGGAGCCCCGGGGATCACGAACGCGGCCAGCACGAACACCGCGGCCACCCCCGCGATGTTCTGGCCCACGATGGAGAGGGTCAGGAGCAGCTGGACGCGGATGCGGGTCGCCCGGGTGGACTCGTCCGGGCTGCCGAGGATCCGCAGGCCGAACGGCCGGCTGGTTGAAGCCGACGCCACCAGCGCCTCAGGCCCTCAAGGACAAGCCCACGATGGCTTCCAGCTCTTCCAATGCCTCGTCCGGGTCGGCGACCTTCACCGTCTGCATGCCCATGGCCCTGGCGGGCTTGAGGTTGATCCCCAGGTCGTCGAGGAAGACGGCCTCGGACGGCTCGATGTCAAGCAGGTCGCAGGCGATCCGGTAGAACTCCGGGTCCGGCTTTCGGTGTCCCGCCTGCGACGACTCGACGACTACGTCGAAGTATTCCAGCACCGCCTGGTGGCCGATCGATTCCCATGACCGGCCCAGATCTCCCGCGTCGCCGAGATCGCCGGACCGCGTGAAGTTGTTGGTGAGGAGCCCTGTCTTCAAGTGTTCGTGACAGCGGCGCACTGCCTCGATCATGGCTGGGCGAAGCTGGCCGCCGAGGAGGCTCATGACTGCTCTGGCGTCGAGCTCGGCGCCGGCGGCGCGCGCCTCAGCCTCGAACGCGGTGGCAAAGGCGGTCATATCGAGATGCCCTCGTTCGAGTCCGGCCCACGCGTTGGTGTCGGGGTTGGTGGCGTTGAGCGTGCGAATGAACCCGGCCGGAAGTCCGTGGTCCCGTTCGTACGCCGCGAAGGCCTCGAACGGGCTCGTCGTGAGCACACCGCCGAAGTCCCAGAGGACGGCTTTGATGTGGCGGCCGGATGGATCCAAGACCCCGCATGTTAAGCGCCCTCGCCAAAACAACTTCAGCGGAGAGAAGGCGGTGCCGAATGCTGCTTTCGCCAACAGGTCGCTCTCGGTCCCGGGGGATTTGACCTGCAGCATTCGCCGCCGCCTTCTCTGCCCGCGCCAGTTGTTTTGGCGCGGGCACTAAGGCCGTCCTGCTGGGCAGCGGGCTGGGGCTCCCTCGCTGGCCGTCCCCAGGCTGCTTGACTCTACGACGTCATGCCTGCTCGCCAAGTAATCGTCGATGGTTCGAACCTGGCCACTGAAGGCCGGTCCCTGCCCAGCCTGGCCCAGCTGGACCAGGCGGTGCGCGAGTTCATTGCCGAGAACCCCGGTGACCTGGTGACCGTCGTCGTCGACGCCTCATTCGGGCATCGGATCGACCCATCCGAGGTTCCGACGTTCGAGGAGGCCGAGACGGCGGGCGAGGTGGTGTCGCCGCCAGCCGGCGCCATCGGTCGCGGTGACGCCTTCCTGCTTCGTATCGCCGAAAAAACGGGCGCCACCGTGTTGTCCAACGACTCGTTCCAGGAGTTCCACGGCGAGCACGTCTGGCTCTTCGACCAGGGGCGCCTCATCGGTGGGAAGCCGGTCCCGGGCGTCGGTTGGATATTTATGCCTCGTACTCCGGTGCGGGGTCAGAAGAGCCGTGAGGTCGTCAAAGAGGCCAAGCGCAAGAAGCGGGCCGAGGATGTCGTAGACGTCGTTGAGGTGAGCGGCACCGGGCTCGACCTGGCCACTTCGAGGTCAAAGGGGCGGGCGAAGAAGGTCGACCGGGCCATCGCCCGGGCCACGGAGGAGGCGGTGGAGCCGAAGTCGGGCACCCGCCGGCCGCGGCGCAGCTCGGGTGTGCCACCGGCCGACCCGGTCAACGAGCCCTTGGCGTTTATCACGTTCATCGCCGCCCATCCCCTTGGTAGCGAGGTCGTCGGGACCGTCGCCGAGTTCTCCTCGCACGGGGCGTTCGTGAATGCCGACGGAGCGCGCTGCTACCTGCCCTTGTCAGCTATGGGCGATCCGCCCCCCCGTCGCGCCCGTGAGGTCGTGGGGAAGGGGGAGGAGCGCAGCTTCGTCATTCAAGCTCTCGATCCTCTGCGGCGGGGGGTCGAGCTGGCCCTGCCCGGGTTTGCCCACGTCGCCGGCGTGCCGACGGAGGAGACGGTCGAGGCTGAGATCCATCCTGCACCCAAAGAGGCGCCCAAGCGCCGGCGTGGGCGCGCCAAGGACGCCGGTTCGGGGGAGCCGGCGGGCGAGCCGGCGTCCGCCGGGAACGGTCAGGTTGGCGTCGAGGCGGCTACCGAGACGTCGAACGCGGTCGGGGCCGGCCGGCGCGGCGGCCAGAAGCGCGCGGCCGCGCCGAAGTCGCAGTCGGCCGAGCCGCAAAGCCCACCGGCTCAGGCGACACCCGCTCAGAAGGCGACGGCCAAGAGGGCGCCGGCCAAGAAGGCGCCGGCCAAGAAGGCGCCGGCCAAGAAGGCCCCGGCCAGGAAGGCGCCGGCCGACGGGGCGCCGGCCAGGAAGGCGCCGGCCAGGAAGGCGCCGGCCAGGAAGGCGCCGGCCAAGAGGGCGCCGGTCCTACACGAGGCGCCTGCGCAGAAGGCCCCGGCCAAGAAGGCGCCGGCCGAGGGGGCGCCGGCCAGGAAGGCGCCGGCCCTACAGGAGACGCCGGCCCAGAGGGTGCCGGCCAAGAGGGCGCCGGCCCAGGAGGCGCCGGCCCTACAGAAGGCGCCCGCGAAGAAAGCGGCCCAGACGGGTGCCCCGGTCCGCAAAGCGTCCAGAGGCCAGGTGGCTGGGTCCCCCGCCAGGGCGTCTGCTGCCGAGAAGTCGTCCGCTGCCGAGAAGTCGTCCGCCGCCGGGAGGTCGTCTGGCGCGGGGAAGTCGTTTGCCGCCGGGAAGTCCTCGGCACCCACTGGGAAGTCCGCGGCGACGGCCAGCAAGGCGACTACCAGGAAGTCTCAGCTCACCGAGAAGCGGTCCGCCGGCCCTCGCTGAAGTTGTTTCGCCGAGGGCGCCGAGCCTCGGTCAAGGATTCCCTACCATGGCAGGCACATGCGCATCGCCACCTGGAACGTCAACTCGCTCAAAATCCGGCTCCCTCGGGTCGAGGAATGGCTCGGATATGCCCGCCCCGACGTGGTGTGCCTACAGGAGACCAAGCTGGCCGACGCCACCTTCCCACACCTCGCCTTCTCTGCGCTCGGCTACGAGTCCGTGCACCACGGCGGTGGCCAATGGAACGGGGTCGCCATCCTGTCTCGTGTCGGGGTCGACGATGTGCTGGCCGGATTCGCCAGTCCGCTCGATCCTGACTCCGACACCCGCATCATCACAGCCCGTTGCGGCGGGGCGGTGGTGAGCAGCGTCTACGTGCCCAACGGACGGAGCCTGGACTCAGATCACTACCAATACAAGCTGGCCTGGCTGGGGAAACTCCGCCAGCACCTTGACCTCGTGAGTGGCCCGGATGAGCGCGTCGCGGTCTGCGGCGACTTCAACATCGCGCCCGAAGACCGCGATGTCTGGGACCCGAAGGCTTTCGTGGGAGCGACCCATGTCAGCCAACCCGAGCGCGACGCCCTCGGCGCCCTCGAGGAACGGGGCCTCGTTGATGCGTTCCGGGCCCGGTACCCCGACGATCGGTTGTACAGCTACTGGGACTACCGGGCCGGTGACTTCCACGAGCACCGGGGCATGCGGATCGACTTGGTGCTCCTCTCGCAGCCGCTTGCCGTCGGCGTGACCTGGGCCCTGGTGGACCGCAATGCCCGGAAGGGAAAGTTGCCGTCGGACCACGCCCCGGTGCTGGTGGATGTGGCCGACTGATGAGGCCGGCCGATCTGGAGCCGGTGGAGGACGGCGGGGAAGCAGCGGAGTCGCCGGGGGACCGGTTGGGCCGCAGTTTGGTGTGGATCCGCGAGCAGCCTGTCGACGAGCGCCAAGCCGCGGCTCGCCAGGTAGGAGAATCCGTGCGGCTGGTCATCGACCGGCTGACGGCTACGTCCGCGCCTCCGGAAGTGCTATCCGAGGTAGCAGCCAAGATGGAGGAGGTCCTGGCCCTCCTGAAGGGTTACGGCTCGAACCGGCGCTACGAGGGGTACGCGGAAGCGTCGGGGGCGGCCCATGACCGGGGCTTTTTCGACTGGTCACCGCAGCTTGGCTTGGCCAACCCGCTCGCACCTCCGATCCAGGTGGACGTCGAGGGCGAGATCGTCGTCGGCCGAGCCCGATTCGGGTCGGCGTACGAGGGCCCGCCCGGGTGCCTGCACGGTGGATTCGTGGCGGCTGCGTTCGACGAGGTCCTGGGCTTGGCGCAGACGCTGTCGGGACAGGTGGGCATGACCGGCACCCTCAACGTCCGGTATCGACGGCCGACGCCGCTGTATACCGATCTTCGCTTCGAGGGCCGCCTGGAGGGGGTCAGCGGCCGCAAGGTGTCCACCTCGGCGAGCCTGTTCGCGGCAGGCGAGGTGACGGCCGAGGCCACCGGCCTGTTTATCTCGGTCACTCCTGAGCACTTCTCAGCGCTGACAGACAACCGGCCCAGCTGACTGGCGGCTCCGGGCACGAGGTCTGTCCCTCCGGGGGCCCAATTTGGCACTGATACGGACAGACATCCGTCCGAGGGGCCGCTGCGCTCTCGAGGTTTGTCCGTGGTGGGGCAGACACGACAGGGCATACGCACGCCGCGGGCCGGCGGGCCATGCGGGGTCATGGGGGGTCATGGGGGCCGGCGGGTCGTGCGGGCCGTGCAGCAGCCGCCCTGCCGGTCGTGTAGCAGCCGGCCTGCCGGTCGTGTAGCAGCCGGCCTGCCGGTCGTGTAGCAGCCGGCCTGCCGGTCGTGTAGCAGCCGGCCTGCCGGTCGTGTAGCAGCCGGCCTGCCGGTCGTGGAGCCACCGGGCTGGCCGGTCGTGGAGCCACCGGGCTGGCCGGTCGTGGAGCCACCGGGCTGGCCGGTCGTGGAGCCAGCTGATCGGCGGCCCGGCTGATCGGCCGGGCTCTCGACTTAGGCGCCGACCAGGGTCGGATGGGGCAGGCCCAGCGACGAGACCGAGCGCAACTCGTCTAAGCCCAGATCCCAGGGCAGCGGGAGGGCGGCGGAACCCGATCCGACCAGAGGTCGCGGCCGGCGGGGGAATGACGCCCCGGAGCTACCGCCGCGGCCCTTGTACACGATCAAACCCGTGAGCGGGTCGGGGACGGCGTCGAGCGCGGCCCGCACGGCCGGGAGGTTGGCGAAGGTCTCCCACGCGGCATCGTCGTCGAAGGAAACCTCGAACACGACTCCCCAGGTGTGGCGGTGCCACGACCAGTCCGTGGCGCCGTGCGTCAGCGCCGTCTCCATCAGCGAATCACGGTAGGCCTCGGCCCAGATCGACGCCGGGCTGGCGCCATCGAAGACCTCTATCGAGTACCAGCCGCTCACGGCCGACCAGGATACTCCCGATCCCGCCCGTCGTCACCCTTCACGGGCAGAAATCTCGTATTCGGGCAGGTGGGTTCGTACACTTCCAGATGATGCCCTTTGATCCGTGGGAGGTCCTCGGGGTGCGGCGCGATGCCTCGTTCGCCGAGGCGAAGGCCGCCTACCTCCGGGTGGCGGCGCTGTTCCACCCGGATCACCTACAGGGTATGAGCGAGGCAGTCCGGGCGGAGGGAGAACGGCGTCTTCGGGAGGCCACCGCCGCCCTGGAGTCGCTACGGGGCCGCCTGCGCGTCCAGCCTGGACCGGACGGCGACCGGGCGGAGGCCGACCACCTGGCGGCCGAGTCAAAGTCCCGGGCCTACAACGCCCAGGTGCGAGGTCTCGACGCTGACGGTCTGCATGCGACCTGGCCGGGAAGGCACGCCGGCGCGGTCTGGGCGGCCATGCGCCGGGCTCACACCGTCGACGGGCCGGTGCGCCAGGTGGAGTGGGGCGCTTATGAGTGCACCCTCCCGGGAGCCGCGGTCCGTCGGATCCTGAGCGAGGTGCTCTCCGACAGCGCCACGGATTGGCGGCGTGAACCGCTAGAGCTCCTCGACGTCGGGCCCGCCGGGCGTCGCCGCCGGCGGGTGGGGCGCCCGGGAGAGGATCCCCCCGGCGTCATGGACCTGGAGGCGTTGGCCGGGCTCGTCGAAGACCGCCAGCAGTACCTGGTCACCGCGGAGGTGTTCTCGGGATTCGATTGAACCGCCTGGAACTCAGCGCCAGCCACGAAACAACTTGCGAAAAAAGAGAAGGCGGCGGCGAATGCTGCCGACAACAAGCGCGCCAACTTCCAGGCCGCGGACCCGGGTTTCAGCATTCACCGCCGCCTTCTCTTGACGCTTAAGTTGTTTCGCGGCTTGCACTCAGCCGGCGGCGGCCCGGTCAGTGAGGAGGGAAAGCAGGGTCGGCCCGTATCGGCCGCCCTTGACCGGACCCAAGCCTGGCACGCTCAGAAGCTCCTGCGTCGTGCGGGGCCGGAGCGATGCCAACGCGGCCAGCGTCACGTCGTGGAGCACGACGTAGGCCGGGATGCCTCCCGCTCGCGCCGCTTCCGAACGCCAGGCTCGCAGCGCCCCGATCAGGTCCGGGTCGGGCTCCGGCCACCCCTCCGGCAGCTTGGACAGACCCCGGCGGCGACCGGCGCCCCGGCTGTCGTGCAACTGTCGACGTTGGTCGCGCAAACGCTGCCGCCACTCCTCGGAGTGGGGCCGGTCGTCGAGGCTGGTCGCAGCCGCGCCCCCCGCCGCGGAGCGGATCAGCTCCAGCCAGGGGGAGGCGTCGCGAGGAACTGGGCGGGTCCCGAACGTCCGCTGTCTCGCCCACGAGCAGGACAGCTCCCGACCGGCCCGGGTGAGCGCCACGTACAGGAGGCGCCGCTCCTCCTCCTCGGCCGCGACCGAGGTGGCTCGACCGATTGGAACCAGGCCCTGCTCCAGGCCGGCCACCCACACGGCTTCCCATTCGAGGCCCTTGGCCCGATGGAAGCTACAGAGCGTCACGGCGTCGGCCGGGCCCGGTCCTCCGGGATCATCGGAGAGGGCGGTCGGGAGCCAGGCCAGCCACTGGCCGGCAAGGCTCTGCGGCTCTTGCCGATAGAAGGTGCGAGCCAGATCGGTAAGAGTGACGAGCACGCTTCGGCGGTCATCGCCAGTGCCGAATTCGTCAGCCGTGCCGACTGGTTCGGCGGGTTCGTCGGCCTGCGCGGCCAAGTCCGCCACGATCATCTGCATGGGGGTACGGGGGCGGTCGCGGACCTCATCGAGGATCCGGCGAGCGGCCGGGTGGTGTACGAGCGCCCGTTGGGACGGTGACCAGTACGGCACGCCGGCGCTGGTGAGGGCGTGCTGGATCGGGATCAGCTGAGCGTTGGTGCGGGTCAACACCGCCAGCGCGGCCCAGCGCCGGCCGTCGCTATGGGCCTGGCGGAGTCCGGCGCCAATGCCGTGCGCCTCCGCCGTCTCGGACAGATAGGCCGTGACGCTCGGCCGGGGACCGTCCTCGCTTGCCGAGCGGAGGCGGGTCCCGCCCGGGCCCAACACGGCCGCCGCGGCCGCCACGATCTGCGGGGTGCAACGATGGTTGTCGTCCAGATAGACGACCTCGGTGGATGGCCAGCGCTGCGGCACTTGCGCCAGGAGGCCCGGATCGGCTCCGTTCCAGCCGTACACGGCCTGGTCGGCGTCGCCGACGACGCAGATGTCCGTGGAGGAGCCGAGCCACGCCAGCAGCAACCGGTGCTGCAGCGGATTGAGGTCCTGGAACTCGTCGACGAACAGGTGCCGCCACCGCCAACGTTGGGCTCCCGCGAAGGCCGGGTCGCCTTCGATGGCGTCGGCGCAGCGGGCGAGCAGGTCATCGAAGTCGACCAAGCCCCGCCGCAGCTTCTCGTCTTCGTAACGGGCATACAGGCTGGCGATGGCCGCGCCCGACACCGATGCGGGGAGTGGGCGTCCGGCGGCGCTCGCCGCGGCCTCGAAAGCCTCGGCACCAACCAGGCGGGCCTTCGCCCACTCGATGTGGCCGGCCAGATCGGCCACGGGCACCTGGGCGAGTCCCGGCCGGGCGGCAGCCAGTGGCGCCAGGAGCCGGGACTTGCGCTCGAGCAGCGCCGGCGGTTGCTGACCCCGATCCGCCCACCAGCGATGGAGTTGGGCGGACGCCACGGCGTGAAAGGTCCCGGCGTGAACCTGCTCCCGCAGTCCGAGCTGACGTAGGCGGACCTGCAGCTCACCGGCCGCCTTCCGCGTGAAGGTCAGGGCGAGAGTGTGGCTCGGATCAGCCGTTCCAGTCCGGGCGCGGTAGGCGATCCGGCGGGTCAGGACGCGCGTCTTGCCGGCTCCCGCTGACGCCAGGATGCAGAGCGGAGCGGACTCGGAGGTGACCGCGGCGCGCTGGGCGGGTGTGAGCCCTACCAGCAGCTCTGCTGGGCTCCCATCTTCTGGACTACCGCGATCCTCCTGCACCCCATCGACCATATGGACAGGGTGTGACAGGCTGGTGGATGGTCCCGCAACCCGCTCTCGTCCGGTCGAGGTCCCGGTTGCGCGCCTGGCGGATGATCCCCCCGAACCATCCAGCCGGCGCTGCAACCGGGCACCTGTCGAGCCAGGAGTGTGCCCGGTGTCACCTCCCCGCGTCAAGCCATCCCGGCGCGGGGGTCGTCGCCGAAGCGGCGCGGGGTCGTCGTCGAAGCGGTGCGGGGGTCGTCGTCGAAGCGGTGCGGGGGTCGTCGCCGAAGCGGCGCGACGGTCGCCTACCGTGGTCCCGATGCCGTTCCCGGCCAATGTGCTCAACCCGGGCGAGGAGGTTGTCCTCGACGTCCGGCCCCACTGGTGGTATCTCACCGCGCCCGTTGCGATCCTGGTCGTGGTCATCGTCGGATCCCTGGTCGCGGTGATCGAGTCCGCACCCTCCTGGGCTGTCTGGACGGCGGTCGCGGCTCTGGCGCTGGCAGCCACCTTCCTGCTCCACCGGTATGCCCGTTGGACTTCCACCAGGCTGGTGGTCACCACGAGCCGACTGATCAGGCGGACCGGCGTGGTTTCGAGAAGCGGGCGGGAGATCCCGCTCTCCTCCCTGACCGACATCAGTTACCGCCAGAACCTGTGGGATCGGATCATCGGCGCCGGGGACGTCCTACTGGAGTCGGCCGGCCGGGACAGCCAGGAGGTGTTCCCCGACTTGCCCCGGCCAGCTCAGATCCAGCAGGTGATTGCCGTCCAGGTCGACCAGGTCCGCCGCCAACAACTCGCTGGTCCGCCGGTTCGCGGCGCGGCCGAGCCGTCGATACCAGACCAGATCGAGCAACTGGACGGGCTGCGCCAGCGCGGCGTGCTCACCGACGCCGAGTTCGACGCCAAGAAGGCCGAACTGCTCAAGCGCCTGTAATGGATCGTGACGTGGCGGCTCGAGTCGTGAGCCTGGTGCCTTCGATCACCGAGACCTTGCTGGCGTGGGGGGTGTCGCCTATCGCCGTGACCCGCTTTTGTGAGGCTCCGGGTCTGCCGACGGTCGGGGGCACCAAGAACCCGGACGTGGCGGCCATAGTGGCCCTGGCGCCGGACGTGGTGGTGATGGACACCGAGGAGAATCGAGCCGGCGACGCCGAAGCCCTGCGAGCGGCTGGGCTGGTGGTGCACGCCACCTCTGTTCGGTCGTTGGACGACGTGGCGCCTGCCCTGACGGCTCTGGCCGGCGCCGTCGGCCGCCCGGCGCCAACGGTCGCGGCGGCCCCGCCCCCGCCGCCGGCCCCGGAGCGCAGCGCCTGGGTCCCCATCTGGCGCCGGCCTTGGATGTCGATCGGTGGGGACACCTACGCGTCGTCGCTTCTGGCCGCCGCTGGGATCGCCAATGTGTGCGCCGGCGCGGCGGACCGGTACCCCACCATGACGCTGAGCGAAGCCAAAGACCTACGCCCCAACGTCGTCCTCGCCCCCTCGGAGCCCTACCGCTTCGCCGAGCGGCACCGAGCCGAGTTGGCCGCCGTGGCGCCGGTGGTGTTCGTCGACGGTCAGGACCTCTTTTGGTGGGGCAACCGGACGCCCGCCGCGTTGGTCAGGTTGCGGGAGTTGGCGGCCACACTGCCTAGGCGGTAAACATCGACTCACACACATGGGGAGGGCGTCTGTTGACTGGACCGCTGCAGGGTTTCAGGATTGTCGAGCTGGCCGGGATCGGCCCCGGTCCATTTGCGGGCATGATGCTGGCCGACATGGGGGCGGAGGTCCTGCGCGTGGACCGGGCCCAGGCGGTGCACGACGACGGCCGGCGACCCGTCCACGACGTCCTAGGTCGGGGCCGGCGGTCGGTCGGAGTGGACCTCAAGCACCCCGAGGGTCGGGAGGCGGTCCTGCGACTGCTCGATCGAGCGGATGCTCTCATCGAAGGGTTCCGGCCCGGGGTGACCGAACGCCTCGGTCTGGGACCGGACGACTGTCTGGCCCGCAACCCCCGGCTCGTTTACGGACGCATGACCGGCTGGGGTCAGGACGGACCGTACGCGGCCATGGCTGGCCATGACATCAACTACATCGCCCTCAGCGGCACCCTGTCCATGATCGGGCGGGCCGGAGAGCCGCCGGTGCCGCCACTCAACCTGGTGGGTGACTTCGGCGGCGGTGGCATGTTGCTTGCCTATGGCGTGGTGTGCGGGCTGTTGGAGACGACCCGCTCCGGGCAGGGCCAGGTCATCGACGCCGCCATGGTCGACGGGGCTGCCCTCCTGGCCGCCATGGTCCACGGGTTTCGGGCCATCGGTATGTGGGAGGACCAGCGAGGTGGCAACCTCCTCGACACCGGGGCGTGGTACTACGAGGTCTACGAGACGGCCGACGGCGGCCACGTGTCGTTCGGATCGTTGGAGCCGCAATTTTTCCAGGAGATGCTGCGGATCACCGGTCTGGCGCAGGACGTCGACGGCGGGGGACCGGTACCCGATCCGTCGGATCGCTCCACCTGGCCCGCCATGAAGCTGCGGATGGCCGCCCTCGTCAAGACCCGAACCCGCGCCGAATGGTGCGAGTTGCTCGAGGGCAGTGACGCCTGCTTCGCCCCGGTGTTGAGCCCCGCCGAAGCCGCCAGGCATCCCCACAACCAGAGCCGGGCGACGTTCATGGAGGTGGCCGGCGTGTCGCAACCTGCCCCGGCGCCGCGCTTCAGCCGGACTCCACCGGAGGTCGTCTGCCCGCCGGCCCGGGCCGGACAGGACACCGACGTGGCGCTCCGCGACTGGGGCTTCGATTCGGACGAGATCAGCAAGCTGCGGGATGCCGGCGCGGTGCGCTGACGGCCTACAGGTTGACCACCGGGCAGGTGAGGGTGCGGGTGATGCCCTCGATCATCTGCAGCCGGCTGACGATCATCCGACCGAGCTCGTCCACCGACTCCGCCTCGGCCCGCACGATGACGTCGTACGGCCCGGTGACGTCATCGGAGGCGACCACCCCGGGGATCTCGCGGACATGAGCGGCCACGTGGGCGGCTTTGCCCACTTCGGTCTGGATCAAGACGTAGGCGTTGACGGCCACCAGCTGTCTCCTCTCGACGGAGCGGACGCTACGGCCGGCATCGTAGGCGCTTAGCCGAGGCGCTTCTCGAGGCGGGCCAGCTCGTCGTAGAGCTCGGTGGGCACCCGGTCGCCCAGGCCGTTGAAGTGGGCCTCGATCGATTGCAGCTCCTGGCGCCACTCCTCGGCGTCCACCTTGAGCAACTCGGCCATCGCCTCCGGAGCGACATCGAGGCCTTCAGTCGGGATGGCGTCCGACGAGGGGAGGTAGCCGATTGCGGTCTCGACGGCGGCGCCCCGCCCGGCGCAACGCTCGAAGACCCATTCGAGGACCCGGCTGTTCTCGCCGTAGCCCGGCCACAGGAACTTCCCGTCGGGTCCCTTCCGGAACCAGTTCACGTAAAAAAGACGGGGCAGGTTGGCTGCATCGGTCTGCTGACCGATCTCGAGCCAGTGGGCGAAGTAGTCGGCCATGTTGTAGCCGCAGAATGGCAGCATGGCGAACGGGTCGCGCCGCAACTTTCCGACCGCGCCGGCCGCCGCCGCGGTGGTCTCCGACGCCATGATGGAGCCGAGGAACACCCCGTGCTGCCAGTCGAACGCCTCGGTGATCAGCGGGACCACCGACGAGCGGCGGCCGCCGAAGAGGACGGCGGAGATCGGCACCCCAGCGGGGTCTTCCCACTCGGGGGCGATGGCGGGGTCCTGCGCAGCCGGCGCCGTAAACCGGGCATTGGGATGGGCGGCGGGGGTATCGGACTCGGGGGTCCAGTCGCGGCCCTTCCAATCGATCAAATGGGCCGGCTTGGTGTCGGTCATGCCCTCCCACCACACGTCGCCGTCGTCGGTGAAGGCGGTGTTGGTGAAGATGCAGTTGCCCGAGAGGGTCAGCATGGCGTTGAGGTTGGTCTTGTTGTTGGTGCCAGGGGCCACTCCGAAGAACCCGTACTCGGGGTTGATGGCCCACAGACGGCCGTCCGGGCCGAACTTCATCCAGCAGATGTCGTCCCCGATGGTCTCCACCTTCCAGCCGGGGAGGGTAGGCACCAGCATGGCCAGGTTGGTCTTGCCGCAGGCGGACGGGAAGGCGCCCGTCACGTAGCGCACCTCGCCGGCGGGCGACGTCAGCTTGACGATCAGCATGTGCTCGGCCAGCCATCCGTCGTCGCGCGCCATCACCGAGGCGATGCGCAGGGCGAAGCATTTCTTGCCGAGCAGGGCGTTGCCGCCGTAGCCCGAGCCGTATGACCAGATCTCCCGTGTCTCAGGGAAATGCACGATGTACTTGTTCTGGTCATCGCAGGGCCAGGGCACGTCGCCTTGGCCGGGAGCGAGGGGGGCACCGACGGAGTGCACGCACGGCACGAACGCACCGTCGTCGCCGAGGACCTCGAGCGCTCCCCGCCCCATACGGGTCATGATTCGCATGCTGACCGCCACGTAGGCGGAGTCGGTGAGCTCGACCCCGATGTGGGCGATCGGGCTGCCGAGCGGGCCCATCGAGAAGGGCACCACGTACATGGTGCGGCCCCGCATGCTGCCCCGGTACAGGTCCCGCATAAGCTGCTTCATCTCGTCCGGCTGGCGCCAGTTGTTCGTGGTCCCGGCGTCGTCCTGCTGTTCACAACAGATGAAGGTGCGGTCCTCGACCCGGGCCACGTCCCCGGGGTCGGATCTGGCCCAGTAGCTGTTGGGCCGCTTTGCCTCCGAGAGGCTCTGGAAGGTGCCCACCTCGACCAACTCCGCACAGAGGGCGTCGTACTCTTCGGCGCTTCCGTCACACCAGTGGACCCGATCGGGTTCGGTGAGGGCGGTCCACTCGTCAACCCACTCACGTAGGCCTCGGTTGTTGGTCAAGGGTGCGATGGATGTCACGCTCGCTGTTCTCCTTTTCTCATGCGACTCGCTGCTATGACTGCCTACGCTCCCCTTGTGGATGACGATATCGGATCGCCCCTTTCACAAGCGAGTTGGGCGCGAAAGGCGCAATGGTTGTGACGGGCGAGTTCGCGGCCATAGCCGGCATCCGGGCCGCCCTGCCGGACGCCCCTGATCCGCGAGAGGTGTGGATCGGCGACGACGCCGCGGTGCTGAATTTCCCGGCCGGCCATCGCCTGCTGTTCGCCGCGGACACGGTGGTCGCCGGTGTCCATGCCGATCTGGCTCTCACCACCCTCGACGACCTGGGCTGGAAGGCCCTGGTTGCCGCCGTCAGCGACGTGGCCGCCATGGGCGGGGAGCCCGGCTTCGCGGTGGTGACGGTCGCGGGACCGCCGGGCACCGATCTGGCGCAACTCTACGAGGGCCTCGGCGCGGCCGCGGCGGCGTGCAGGTGCCCGATCGTCGGCGGCGACCTGACGAACGCTCCGGATCTGGTGATCACGGTGGCGGTCACCGGATCGGTCGACGGCGAGCCGGTGCTGCGCAGCGGAGCCCGGCCCGGTGACGGCGTCTGGGTGACCCGGCCGGTCGGCGCCGCGGCGGCCGGTTTGCGGTCCTACCGGGCCAGGGCCGGGTCCGGGCCGGCCGGCGGCGCCGGCCAGGAGTTGCGGCGCGCCCACGCCCGGCCCACTGCCGAACTGGCGGCCGGGAGGGCCGCCAGACTGGCCGGCGCCGGCGCCATGATCGACGTATCGGACGGCTTGGCCGCTGATCTCGGTCACATTGCCGGGGCCTCCGGGGTGGGGATGCGCCTCGACTGGCTGCCGGTGGCGGCCGGGGCGACCCGGGAGGAGGCGCTTGGCGGGGGCGAGGACTTCGCCCTGGCGTTCTGTGCGCCCGAAGGGGCGCCCGTCATCGAAGCGTTCATCGGCCTGGCCGAGCCGGTGCGGATCGGGACCTGCACCAGCGATTCCGGCCGCCTGACCCTGGAAGGATCGCCGCTCGAGGTCACGGGCTGGGAGCATCAGTGGTGAGCCCAGGACGGCCAGGCCGGGTCACCCAGTCGCGGCCGGCGGTCGCCCTCACCATCGCCGGCTCGGACTCGGGAGGCGGGGCCGGCATCCAGGCCGACCTCAAGACGTTCGAGGCGTTCGGCGTGTGGGGCACCAGCGCCCTCACGGGCGTGACCGCTCAGAACACGCTTGGTGTCCACGACGCCGTAGTGCTGCCGCCGGCCCTGGTCCGGGCCCAGATCGACGCCGTGATCGGCGACTTCGGGGTGGGCGCGACCAAGACAGGGATGCTGGGCTCGGCCGCGGTGATCGAGGCCGTCGCAGGCGCGGTCATCGACCACGGGCTGACGCCATTGATCGTCGATCCGGTGCTGGTCACCAGTCATGGAGAATTGCTACTCGAGGCCGACGCGTTGGGCGTGCTGCGCCAGATCCTGCTCCCTCTGGCCACCCTGGTAACCCCCAACATCCCCGAGGCCGAGGCCCTGCTGGGCCGCTCGATAGTCGGGGCGGAGGCGATGCCGGAGGCGGCCGCCGAGCTGGCCGCCTTCGGGCCGGCGGCGGTCCTGCTCAAGGGGGGCCACTTGGGTGGCGACCGTTCGCCGGATCTCCTCTGGCGCGACGGACGGGGCGAGTGGCTCGACGGCCCGCGCCTGTCCGGCCGTTACACGCATGGGACCGGGTGCACGCTGTCCGCCGCCATCTGCGCCCAGCTGGCTGCGTTGCCCGACTTGGGGAGCGTCCGGCTGAAGGCGAGCGACAGGCTTGCCGATGCGTGTGGGTGGGCCAAGGAGTTCGTGGCCGGAGCGATCGCCGCCGGGGTGGATGTCGGCCACGGCGTTGGACCCGTAAATCCCGGTTGGCGCGGCTCCTGCCAGGGCTGACGGCGCCTGCTGTCCTTCCGGGTTTGCGTTCAAGGTCGATGCTTACTTTGCCGAAGAAATTGTCATGGCCGTTTCACTCCCTTTTGCATCCGACGCCGGTGAGTCGACGCTCGTGCCTGCAGACGGTCCCCAGGCCTACAGCCCGGCAGAGGCTCCCAAAGAGGAGTTGAGCGCGGCGGCGCAGCAGTTGGCGGGATCGCCGGCCGTCGGTAACGGATCGGTGATCGATCCAGCGGAGCGGTGGGCGACGGAGACGGCGCCAGTCCTGCTCGAGCGGCTCGCCGCGGCCCTGGTCGCCTGCGACACCAAGGTGCTCCTCGACTACCTGTCCGTCGAGCTGGCGGAGTTGCGCCGGGCCAACATTCCGGAGGTCCATCTGATCGGTCTGCTCGACGCGGCCGCCGTCGCCAACCAGGCGGGCGATCCCGGGACCGCCCAACGCATCGTGGCCGAGGGTCGCGAGTACGTGCGGCGGGCCTCGGCCCGACCGGTCCGGTCGGTCCCCGAGACGGGGGAGACCCCCGGTCCGACCACGAACGGCAGCATCCCGGCGGTGGGCGGCGCCAGTCCGACGCTCGCCCAGCCGCCGGGCCAGGTGTTCGCCGACCTGCTGCTCCTCGGTGCTCTGGCGTGCCAGGCGCCGGTGGCGCTGCTCTCAGTGCCGCAGCCCGACGGGTCGTGGAGCACCCTTTCACACGGCCTGGAGGTCAGGGACGGCTGCAACAACGGTCAGCTTTTCGAGGTACTGGCCGCCGCCACCGACCCCGTGGAGATCGCCGATCTGGTCGCCAGCCTGCCTCGTAGTCCGCTGGCCCTTCCGCCCCATTCGATGCGGTGGGCGTACGGCGTGGCGTTGCGCAACGGATCCGGGGCTGTCATCGGCGTGGTCGTGGTGCTCGACCGGTGGTTGCGCCAGCTCACCAAGCGCGAACAGCGGGCGATGGCTTCGCTCAGCCGCCAGCTCGGTGCCCACCTGGCCCAATGGCGCCGGCCGGACGCGCCGGGCGTTCCGAACCATTCGGTCCTGCCGATGGCCTCGTCGCGACCGGAGTCCAGGTGGGACATCGCGCCGCCGTCACCCGGAGGACCGGGCCCGAGCGGGGCCAGCGACCTCGTCACCCAACGCCACCAGCTGCTGCGCAGCCAGGAAGTGGCGGAGATCTTCGACGTCACCGAGAGAACGGTGATCAACTGGGCCGCGGCCGGCAAGCTGCCCAGCTTGCGCACCATTGGCGGCCACCTGCGGTTCCGTCGGGACGACGTGCTCCGCCTGCTGTCGCCGTCGACACCCCAGGAGCGCTAGAACCCCCAGTTCGCTTAGCGGACGGCCTTGGTGATCTTGCCGGCGCGGATGCACGAGGTGCAGACGTGGACCCGCTGGGGGGTGCCGTTGACGAGGGCTCGCACCCGCTGGATGTTGGGGTTCCACCGGCGCTTGGTGCGGCGGTGGGAATGGCTGATGCTCATGCCAAACGACGGCCCCTTGCCGCACACCTCACAGACCGCTGCCATTGGGAACCACACCTCATTCTGTTGGGGCCGCTCGGGCCCAGCGGGGCCCATCGGGGCCAGCCAGCCAGGTTAGCATCCCCGCATGCAGACGCTGGAGCGCCTGACCGCCCGAGATCTGGTGGCGGTGGTCACGGCCTATCGGGATGCGCTGCGCGCCTTCCAGGAGCCGATCAACCGGCTCAACGTCTTCCCGGTGCCCGACGGCGACACCGGAACGAACATGGCGCTTACTCTCGAATCCGTCGTCCGGGAGGTGGCGGACCGGGACAGCCGCGACATGGCCACCGTGGCTGACGCCATCAGTTACGGGTCCCTCATGGGGGCTCGGGGGAACTCCGGCGTGATCCTGTCCCAATTGCTCAGGGGTCTGGCCGACGCTGTTCACGACGCCCCTGAAATGGACGGCGCCGTCCTGGTCGACGGCTTGACGCGCGCCGCGGACGGTGCCTACCAGGCGGTCCAGCAGCCGATCGAGGGAACGATCCTCACGGTGGCCCGCGGCGCGGCCGAGGCCGCCGCCGGCGCTCCGGACGGGGCCGGGCTGGTCGAGGTGCTCATCGCGGCCCGAGAAGGTGCCGGAGACGCCCTGGCCCGCACGCCGGACCTGCTGCCGGTGCTGAAGGCGGCGGGTGTCGTCGATGCGGGTGGCGCCGGCTTGGTGCTGCTCCTCGACGCCTTTCTCCTCGTGGCCGACGGTCGGCCGCTCCCGGAGTTCCCGGACGGCCTCGGTGAACGGGCCACGGCGGGGGCGGCGGGCTCGCCAGATGGTGGCGGCCTGCGAACGGATGACAGCGGCCAGGGCCACGACGGCGGGCTGGAGGGGCTGCGCTACGAGGTCATGTATCTCCTCGAGGCGCCTGACGACTCCATCCCGCCGTTCCGAGAGGTGTGGGCCGGTTTGGGAGACTCCATCGTGGTGGTAGGCGGGAGCGGCCTGTGGAACTGCCACATCCACACCGATGACATCGGCGCCGCCATCGAGGCGGCGATCGAGGCGGGACGGCCCCGACGGATCCGCGTTTCCGATCTGTGGGAGCAAGTCGAGGAAGAGCGCTGGGTCCGCGACGCGGCCACCAAGGAGGTTGGGCCCGAGCCGGGGCAGGCGCCGGTTCGGTGCTCGGTGGTGGCGGTCTGCACGGGTGAGGGGATCCGGCGCATTTTCCGCTCCCTGGGTGTTCACAACGTGGTGAGCGGCGGCCAGACCATGAACCCCAGCACGGCCGATCTGCTCACCGCCATCACCGCCGCGCCCGGCGAGCAGGTCGTGCTCCTCCCCAACAACAAGAACATCGTTCCCGTCGCCGAGCAGGCTGCCCTCCAGGCCGGCAAGCCGGTCCGGGTGATCCCGACTCGGGGCATCCAGGAAGGGTTCGCGGCGCTCTTGGAGTACGACCCGGAGGGCGACGCCGACGCCAACACCAGGCTCATGTCCGAGAGCGCGTCACGGGTTGTGGCGGGCGAAGTGACCCGAGCCGTCCGGGCCAGCGTCTGCGACGCCGGACCGATCGCCGAGGGCGACTACCTCGGGCTGTCCCGGA
>Ga0302326_10001607_pt1 | contig 56971 bp, 37 predicted proteins | sample Palsa_T0_3_FD_202264 | JGI IMG/M metagenome (GOLD analysis project Ga0302326, IMG submission 202264) | Peat permafrost microbial communities from Stordalen Mire near Abisko, Sweden - Palsa_T0_3 | ecosystem: Environmental > Terrestrial > Soil > Palsa > Peat permafrost | place: Sweden: Abisko...
TGGTCGCCGCGCCAATGCTCGCACTGAAGGTGATCGCGACCGCGTTGGCGTTCGTAAAGAACGCAGCGTCGCCCGCGCCGGGCGCAGCTGCCCCACTCCAATTGCCGCCTGTATTATAAACTCCGTTGCCAACAATCCACGTGTCCTGAGCGGCCGAAGCGCTGCTCGCCCCACCTGCAATGATTGCGAACGACAAGATTCCTGCCACAAGTTGAAGTTTCTTCATTGGTCTATCTCCTCATATTCATCGACGCTGTCTGAACTCGTAGTACAAGTATTAATTCCGTGCGTAATGCCTTGGTAATTTGGTACTTACATATTGTATTGGAAAGCCGTATTGGGACATTTATAAACGCCTCATAGGAACGGAGTTTGGCGCAGGGAACGTGCCAGATCGATCCATCGTACAGAACCGAAGCATCGCATCGGCCATCGCGCTCGTTCCTGCTATGCCGCTTCCCATCGCCTGCGTTGCCTCCGTCTTTGGAGCGGTGAACGAAAATACTGCATTAGGGGGAAGTGCGACTCAAGAGCAACGCTTGTCTGCTGATGCACACGTGACATCCCTACCTATTTGCTACACCGCCACCAAGTTGAACCGCTTCGCACTGGCTGGAGGATGAGCAGACTGCCGACCCATCCGGCACTCGTGGTCATTTACACGCGTTACTTCACTGCCCTGCGGAGGTCTTCTTCACCAAGCGACACCGAGCCACATACAAGATGCCCAAGCCGCAGAGACACAGCAACAGAGTGGAAGGTTCTGGCACAAGCTCCACGTGCAACCCGGCCCCGGGTTCCAACTCGTAATTCGCCGAGGCGAAGTCGTTGGAGTTCTGGAAATACACCTGCACTCCATTGCTGATCACAAGCTCGGCGCCCGGATCGATATCGAGGTTGACCAGGAACAGCGCCGCCCCCAGTCCGCTACTATTGGTGGCCACGCCGGAGGAACCAAATACTTCCGTCGTGCTCGTGCCGGAAATGTCCAGCGTGCCGAGGGCGAAATTGTTGCTGTACTGTCCCAAGATGCTCGTGTCCAGCGTGCTGACGTACACCGCGCCGGTATTGACGCTGGGGTTATTCAGATTGCCGATGTTAATTCCCGCCGTGCCAAACAACTGCGTAATCGCCAGCGTCGAGTTGTTGAACACAAACTTGCCCGCCAACATCGACGTCGTGTTCGACTGGGTGCTGTTGTTGATGAAGTTGCCCACTGTCGTCGCGCTGTTGCTGAAGATGTATACGTCGCCCGCAGACATCGAAATCGAGCCGCTGCCTGTCAGCGTGTACGTGCTCTGGAATGTGTTCGTCGACGGATCGGTGATCCACGCACCACTGTTGACAACCGCTCCCACGAACGTGCCCACGCTGTGGCTCATCGAGAATGTGCCCGCGTTGTTGTACGTGCCGCCCACGACCAACTTGCCGTTGTTGACGACCGTGACGGACCCGAGCGATTCATTGCTCAGGTTGCCGCCGATGAAGGCCGCGCCGCCGGAAACGTTCAGGCTGTTGGTCCCGCCAAGCCCGTCGCCGCCGTTCAGCACGTCGAATGCACTGATGTTGGTGAGCACACCGCCACTATTGACGTTCACGGCGTTGTTCATCGCCCCTGCGCCACCGCCGACGGTGATGTTTGAGCCACCGCCGTTCCACGTGCCGCCGCCATCGATCTCGGCGTAGTTGCCGGCGCTGTTGGAACCGCCCCCTATCGTGGAGCTTTGGCCCGTGAACAGCGTGCCGTTGGTGATCACCAACGCGTTCAAGCCCGAATTGCTGCCGTTGCCGACACTAACACTGGTGCCGAGAGAGGCCGTAGCGGTGTTCCCTGCGCCGCCGACCTGGAAGAGGTTGTTGCTCGTATCCGAGCCATAGCCGACCACGACATTCGTGCTGACAAAAAGCTGGCCGCCATCCTCGACGATCAAGTAGTTGTTGGATCCCTGATCCCCGGGGGCGGTGGCATTGTTGGGATTGGCGGCCGCGAGAATGAACGCCGCAACATTCGTGATCAAGCCGCCGCCGCTGACCAGCACACCGTTACCGTTCGCAGTGGGGTTGTTATTGCCACTGGGCTCCCCGGTCGTAATCGTATCGTTGTCGCCGATGGTCACGGTTTGGGCGCCGACGTTCCACGTCGACCCAATACCCGCGACGCTCACCGTGGCAGTGGACGCGAAATCCTTGCCGATGATCGACGCCGACCCAAGGTTGCTCAGGAAAGTCAGCACGCCACCATTGGTGACGACGATCGAACTCCCCACGCTGGTCAGCGTGGCATTGCCCATCGTTACCTGGGTGAAGTTGGCAGCGCCACCGTTGATTGTGAGGTAACTGTTGGTGCCGGACATAAAGTCAGCCCGGACACTGGCAATCAACGTTCCGCCGTTGTTTACGATGATACCGTTGCCCGCCGTTGAGAGGCTGGTAGCGCCCATCGTCAAACTCTGGCAATTGACGAGGCCGTTGCTGTTCACGGTGACCGTACCGTAGCTGCCGGCGGTCATGCGGAACTGCGCGCTGGTGATGACACCACCGGAGAACACATTGACAAAATTCGACAACGAGCCGGCCTTGTTGCTCGCGTCGAATGTACCGGCGTCCCTGATGACACCGTTACTCACTATGACGCCGTCGCCAACCGTCCCAGCCGCGCTGCCGACATAGAAATTGCCCGCAGTGGTCTGCGTGCTGATATTGGAGCCGATGCCGATGACGCTGATCGTATTGTTGGTGGCGCCGCCCAGGTTCACGCTGCCGCCATTGCTAAACCGCGCCCCGTTGGAAATGATGATCGAGTCGCCGCTGCCGCCCAACGTGGTGGCGACAGTGTTGGTCCAAGACGAGCCGAGACCTGTAATAGTGACGGTGTTGCTGGCGCCGTTAACGGAGTTGGAAGTGTCATACAAGAAGCCGCCGTTGGCAACGATCAATGCCCCGCTGTTGCCGTTCATCAACATCAGGCCGCTGGCGGCGGAGCTACTGGAGGCGACGTTGCTGTAGACTGTCCCGACACCGCTGATTTGCAGCGTGCCGGACGAACTGCCATTGACCCCGATGGTCGTGTTGCTGGCAATTACCACACCGGCGTTGACGAGAAAGGTGCCGGCACTGTTGGTGTCGCCGATAAGAATCAGGCCTTGACCGGGGTTGTTGCCCTTACTGCCCATTTGAAGCGTGCCCCCGCTCCAGACAACTGTATTGGTGGAGGCGAAGCCGGTGCCGTTCCAGTTTGTGCTGCCGGCAACGACGAACTCGTTGGTGGTACCCAGCGTGTCTCCTGCCGTGCCGATGGTGAACGATCCGCCGTCGCCCAAAAATATATTGGTCGCCGTGCCAATGCTCGCACTGAAGGTGATCGCGACCGCGTTGGCGTTGGTAAAGAACGCAGCGTCGCCCGCGCCGGGCGCAGCTGCCCCACTCCAATTGCCGCCTGTATTATAAACTCCGTTGCCAACAATCCACGTGTCCTGAGCGGCCAAAGCGCTGCTCGCCCCACCTGCAATGATTGCGACCAACAGAATCCCGGAAAAAACGCGAAGCTTCTTCATTTGGTATCATTCCCCTAGCTGTTATGTATACTGCATCCCATCGTCCAGCCAATACCCGTCTCACAATTTTACTACCGTTTACTACATCGACAGCACTCGCCGCCACCGCGCGTCATCATGCACTTTTCTCAGAGTCGGTTGCAAGACCAGATAAGTAGCACATTCAGTCAATGCTCACACTTGCGACCCGTCCACTACCTCCGCGAATAATAGGTCTCCAAGCTTGGTTATTTCTCACAAGTGCTTTTCAATAAATTATATATGAAGACAAATATAACCGTTTTTAGGCCGTTTTTGTATATGTAATTGATGCAAATGGTAAATACACATTCTAGCCACCTGACACATTGGCGTAGAAAGACGGTGCATAAAAACTCATCTTCAAGTCCGTCGAAATCAGCAAAAGACCCCGCGCGCAGTCCGGAGGAATTGCGGGGCGGGCATTTGCGATTACAGAATCGCGTCTCCGCTGCGCTTCGTCAGCCACATACACAATATTATAGACGCCAAGCTCGACTACGCATTCTTGGCTTGATGTCTGGCAGGCAGCGGTTATTCCTTCCAGAAATAGAAGGGCTGAGACGAAAGGGCCGCCGGCGCGATGAAGAATGAGTGGAGTGTACTGATAGGAGTATGTGTGGTGGTCGTCGGGGTCTACGCGCGCGTGGCCCATTCGGGCGGGTTGGAAATGCGGCTTCCGGATGCGTCTGACACGCATTACAACCTATTGGTGCAGGGTTTTCGTGCCGGCCAGCTCAATTTGAAAAAAAGTGTGCCGCCTGGACTCGCACAGCTCACCGACCCCTACGATCCAGCGGCCAATGCCCGCTTTCGCACGGGGTCCGACCGATTGCACGATGTGAGCTACTACAAGGGCAAGCTGTACCTGTACTATGGGGTGACGCCCGTCTTGCTATTACTCTGGCCGTTCGCCGCGCTGACCGGTCACTACCTGTATTCCGGACAAGCGACAGCTTTTTTTTGCGCCTTGGGCTTTTTGGCCGGGGCAGGCGTGCTGCACGCGCTCTGGCGGCGCTATTTCCCCGAGGTGAGCGTCTGGGTGGTGGCTGCAGCGGTGCTGGCGCTTGGATTGGCGACCGGCGTGCCGGTAATGTTGCCCCGGTCCGGGGTTTACGAGGTCGCGGTCAGTTGCGGGTGTATGCTGATGATGCTGTCACTCGGAGCGATCTGGTGCGCTCTGCACGAGACGCGGCGGAGGTCATGGTGGCTGGCGGCGGCCAGCGTGGCGTACGGGCTGGCGGTCGGAGCGCGCCCCTCCCTGCTGTTTGGCGCGATCATCCTGTTGGTGCCGGTGGTCCAGGCGCGGTATGAACGACGCCCGGTGGGGGCACTCCTGGTGGCGGCGATCGGCCCCCTCACGGTCATCGGTTTGGGGTTGATGCTCTACAACGCGATGCGATTCGATAGTCCATTTGAATTCGGCGTGCGCTACCAGTTGGCCGGAACCTCTTTTCCGCAATTCTTCAGTGTGCGGTTTCTCTGGTTTAATTTCCGGTACTATTTTTTGGAGCCGGTCCACTGGAAGAGTTCTTTTCCTTTCATGGGAGGCATTACTGTGCCTCCCTTGCCTGTTGGTCGGGCGGTCGAGGATACCTTTGGCGTACTGACCAATGTTCCCGTGGTATTGCTGGCGCTGGCGCTGCCGCTCGCCTGGCGCGGCCGCCCTCCCGAGGCGCGCACCGCGCTACGGGTGTTCTTGGCGGCGGTGGCCCTGTTTTTTGGGATTTATGCATTGACCGTCAGTCTGTTCGTCTTCGCGTGTATCCGCTATGAGGTTGAGTTTCTACTTCCGTTGGTGCTGCTGGCTGCGGTTGGCATCCTCGGATTGGAGCGCGCGTTGGCCCCGACCTCGGAGTCGGGGTTGGCGGACCGGCCTGCGTGGCGGCGTGCGGCTCGGTTGGGTTGGGGCCTGCTGCTTGGTTTCTCAGTGGCATTCAACCTACTCGCGAGCGTCGTCCGCTGCGCCGCGGCATACAACAATATGGGAATCACTGCGTATCAGGCCGGCCAGCGCGAAGAGGCTGTTGAACACTATCAGCGGGCCCTGTGGATCAATCCCGATTACGCCGAGGCCCACGTCAATCTGGGGGCCATCTTCTTGCAGGAGGGGAAGGTCGGCGATGCCATCGGGCAGTATGAACAGGCGTTGCGAATCAAGCCCGATTTCGCCGAGGCGCACTACAATCTTGGAGCGGCCCTGATGGTGTTGGGCAAGGTACCCGAGGCGGCGGAACACTTCGAGCAAGCGCTCCGGATCAAGCCCGACTATGTCCCAGCGCGCAACGCGCTCGCGCGACTACATGCCGGCCAGTAAGCCGAGTCCGATGAGACGCGGTGTTCCGCAAGAACACCGCAATGGCTGCCTGCTGAGCTTCGAACCGCTCGGTTCGCAAATCGCTCAACACAGGGAGCCGCCGGACATGATCGCGGCCCATCGGCAAGGCTGGGATCAGACCGGCTGTTCTATTTCCTGATCGTGACATGCTATCATTAACTTGATGACGAAACGGAAGTCAGACGATGATGCTCCGCCGCAACGGACGGCAGTGTCGTCTCCGACAACGAAGAACTGCTTCGCGAACCGGCCGTGGCTCCTGGCTTTGGTGCTGGTGGCCACCACATTCGTGGCGTACCAGCCAACATGGCACGCCGGCTTCATCTGGGATGACGATCTGTTCATTACGCAAAACCGGATGATCCAGGCACGCGACGGGTTGTATCGCAGCTGGTTTACTACGGAAGGCCCGGACTACTATCCCTTGACCAGGACCCTCCGGTGGCTACAGTGGCGGGCTTGGCAAAACAACCCCGCCGGATACCATCTCGTGAACGTCCTGCTGCATGCCGCCAATGCCGTCTTGCTTTGGATGGTCCTCCAGCGCCTCAAAATTCCGGGGGCGTGGCTGGCGGCGCTTGTGTTCGCCGTTCACCCGGTCAATGTGGCGACAGTCGCTTGGGTCAGCGAGCAGAAGACTACGCTCTCCATGTTTTTTTCCGCCGTGACAATTCTGCTGTACTTGCGTTTTGTCGAGCAGACCCAATGGCGCTGGTACTGCCTCTCCCTGGTTGCCTATTCCCTGGCTTTGTTGAGCAAGATCGCGGTCGTGACGCTGCCGGCGGTGATGCTGGGATGCGTGTGGTGGTTGCACGGCAAGTGGCGCTGGCGGGATTTCGTGTATTGTGGGCCGTTTTTTGCCCTGTCACTGGCGTGGGGATTGGTGAGCATCCACGTGATGGGACTCGAATGCACGGCGCCGGTCGGCGGTCCTCTTTCGCGGATCATCACCGCGGGTTATGTGCCATGGTTTTACCTGTACAAGGCGCTCCTGCCTGTAAACCTGTGCATGATTTATCCGCGGTGGCGCATCCAGCCCGCTGTCTTGAGTTCCTATCTGCCGGCACTGCTCTGGGTCGGCGGTTTCGCGCTATTCTGGTGGAAGCGCGGGACCTGGGGACGGCCGCCGCTGTTTGCACTGGGGTGTTTCGTCGTGATGCTGTTCCCGGTGCTGGGATTCTTCGACCAGCGATTCTACGAGTATTCGCTGGTAGCGGACCATTGGGAGTACTACTCGCTTGTGGCGGTTACCGCGCTGGCAGCAGCCGGCACCGTGGCGCTCGACCGCCGCCTCCGTCGCGGAGAGCAGCAGGTTATTGGCCTGTTTGCCGGGGTGGTGGTGATGGTGTTGGCCGCCTTGAGCTGGCAGCGCTGTCGGGTATTCCGCAACGAGGAAACATTGTTTCGGGACAATCTGCTTCACAACCCTTTGGCTTGGGCAGCGCACTACAACCTCGGCAACGCCCTACTGCGAGCGGGGAAGACTGAAGACGCCATTGCGCAGTACGGGGAGGCGCTGCGGATCCGACCGGACTACGTCGAGGCTCACTACAACCTCGGCAACGCCCTACTGCAAGCGGGGAAGACTGAAGATGCCATTGCGCAGTACAGGGAGGCGCTGCGAATCCGACCGAACGACGCACAGGCGCAGAACAACCTCGGGATCGCTTTGTATCAGACCGGCAAGCGTGACGAGGCGATTGAACAGTTCCACCAAGCCCTGCGGATCAATCCCGATTACGCCGAGGCGCACACCAACCTCGGGACCGCTTTGGCGCAAACGGGCAAGATCGAGGAAGCCATCGCACACTACCAGCAGGCCCTACGAATTAAGCCTGATTTCCCTGAAGTGCAAAACGCACTGGCGCGACTGCGAGCTGGGCAGTAAGCGCCCGTGCCGCTCCGGGGCAGCCTGTTGAAACAGCGCCACCACCGGCAACGACCGATTGCGTTTGCCGGAAGGCTGTGTGAGAATTCGCGGCATGCGAACGGCACATCGACGATAGGCCGGCCAGACCATGAGTGAACAATCTGTCAGACCGCGACCTGATGCCGGCCAGCCTTCCACGAAGTCGCATGGGACGCTTGTGTGTTGGTTCATTGTCCTGACGATGTTTGTCGTCGTCTGCACCCTGCACTTCCGGAAACTGGGCACGGCCCCCAAGGGGTTCTTCGTGGACGAGTGTTCCATCGCTTACAACGCCTATTGCATCGCCCGAACGGGTGCGGACGAGTATGGAACCTCCTGGCCCATATTTTTCCGGAGTCTGGATACTTATGACGATCCCGCTGACGTGTATTCGGCGGTACCGCCCATGCGGGCAGTCGGTCTCGAAAAGTGGGCGGCGCGTTTGCCCTGCGGCTTATATAGCTTGCTGGCATGCGTCGCATTTTCACTGCTGCTGCGCCACTGGCGGTTTGAAGCACCCATTGCCGTGGCTGGGGGCTTCCTGTTGTCCGTGATTCCCTGGGTCTTTCCGTTGAGCCGGAATTGCTCGTTTGCGGGGCATATCGCTGCCTTACTAGGGTTGGTGGCGGGGCTGGCCCTGACCGGTTCCGCGTGGCGTCGACAATCCACCTGGCGGGCTGTGCTGGCAGGGGCCGTATGGGCGTTTACCTTCTACACGCATCAGAGCTTCCTGCCGGTTCTGGCGCTGCTGGCAATCGGCTGCGCCATCGTACTCTGTCGTCCATTGATGCGGCAGTGGCGGCTGATCGTGGTGATGATGCTGTCGGCCCTGGTTGTTCTATTGCCGTTGATCATCAGCGTCCTCCGGTTCCCGCAGGGACTGACGGCGCGGTTCCAACAAGTGGGCGTTTCGAGTGAACCGGCTCCTCTGACAGGGTTGATCACGGGTGTGGGCAGCCGCTATCTCGACTACTTCAGTCCACGGTTCCTGCTCCTTTCCGGCGACTCGAATCTACGCCATCATACCGGCCACGGTGGAGAGTTATACTGGTGCCTCGCGCCCCTGATCCTCGCTGGACTCTACGTCACGATTCGCTACTGGCGACAACACGCGTCGCACCGAATCATTTTGGTTGGCATCCTGGTTTCGCCGGTAGCTGCGGCGCTCACCGTGGATCGGATGCACAGCACGCGCTGCGTCTACGCCGTGATCTTTTGGTTGCTGCTGGCCATGGTGGGCGCGCAAACGCTCTGGCGGCACCGGTCGGTCGGCCGAAAACTGCTGGCTGTGGCTTGCGTGGCGGGACTGATCGAAAGCAGCGTGTATTTCGCCGACTATTTCGGGGCGTATCAAACGCGGTCTGCCGCGGCATTCCAGCCGGCAGTCACGGAGGCGCTTGAGTATTGCTTCGATCACGTCAGCAGCAACCAGACGCTGTACGTGGAGAATTCCATGGGCGCGGCCTGCAACGCATTCATCCATCCAGATTTCAAGCCCTATCTGTACGCCTATCTTCTGTTCTTTGGCAGAATTGATCCGTGGTCCTACCAGCACGGAGGTTTTTCCAACACCGTGATCCGCCCCTGGTACGGCCACATCGATCAGCCCGGCCTCTTCCTCCGGTGCAACCTTGCGCCCGTCCCCATCGGGCCGACCTCCTATCAGGGTACTGCGGAGAGGACGCCGGTCTTGATTAGTCCCAATGCGGAAGCTGTCCCCTCGGGAGCGAAGCTGCTGGCGACATTCCCGGACGTCGCTTTCGCGAATCAGGAGTATCAGGTCTACGCGGTCAAATAGCAGGAGGAACCCTGACGCACGGCCACAATGGGTGGCGCAATCCACCCATCTTTCCGTTTGACGGCGGGCGAAAAGCGGCGGAGGTTGCGTTCGGGTGGCTTTGGGGAAATGAAACTGCTGTATATCACCGGGGTTGCGTGCGCCACGGGCTTGTTTGTTGTCGCCTGCCCGTTGCGCGCGGCCACCTGCGGTGGATTGGCAGGCGTAAATTATTACGTCACGCCGACTGGCAGCGACACGAATCCCTGTTCCGCGGCCAGCCCGTGCCGTCAGATTCGCCAGGCGCTCACACTCGTACAACCGGGCGACATCGTACACGTGGCCGATGGTGTGTATCTCGGTTTCACCGCGGACAGCATCGCCGGGACCGCAGCCGGCCCGATCACGCTCCTGGCGCAGGGCACGAACGCGTATGTGCAGGCGACCACCGACCGTTCCGACAACCGGGACAACATCCTCATCACATTTTGCCAGTACCTCGTCATCGATGGCCTGAACTCCACCAATGCGCCGCGCTCGGGGATGCGCATCGACACCAGCCCGAACATCACCGTCCGCAACGGCCATTTCGGCACCAACGCCACCTGGGGCATTTTCACGGATTTCTCCGACGATACATTGTTGGAGAACAACGAATGCTACGCCAGCCAGCAGCAACACGGCATTTACATCTCCAACAGCAGCCAACGTCCCATTCTGCGCGCCAACCGTTGCCACGACAACGCCGGTGCCGGTATTCACATGAACGCTGACGCCAGCGAGGGCGGCATTGGCTTGATCACCAACGCCATCGTGGAGAATAACGTCATTTACAACAACGGCACACTGGGCGGCGCGGGCATTAATATGGACGGCGTGCAGACTTCCATCATCCGCAACAATGTTCTCTACAACAATTACGCGTCCGGCATCGCCATGTTCCAAATCGACGGCGCGCAGGGCCCGAGCGGCAACCTGGTGGCGCACAATACCATCGATCAGGCGACCGATGCCCGCTGGGCATTAGACATCTCGAGCAGCGCGGGGCTCAACACGGTGCGTAACAACATTCTCAACAACCGCAACCCCAGCCACGGTGGCATCGATTACCAGACCGATGTTGATGCCGCCGACACCGACAGCGATTACAACCTCTTCAGCGGCACGTGTACCGTGACGACCAACGATAATGACACAAACTTCACCCTGACACAGTGGCAAGCCATGGGCCACGAACTGCATTCCTTCTGCGCGGCCATCAGCAACGTCGTCGTCAACCCCTTGGTCGATTACCATCTGATAACGAATTCGCCAGCCATTGACGCAGGCCAAACCCTGGCCACCGTGACGACCGACATGGACTGGCTCACGCGTCCCGCTGGTTTGTCGAGTGATATTGGCGCTTACGAGTTCGGCGCGGTCCTCACTCCGCCAACAGTAACCCTGCAATTCATCGGTTCAGACGCCTGCATCAGTTTCCCCACCCTCATCACCAAAATCTACCGCATCGAAACCGCGGACGATCTCAAGGTGGGTTTCTCCAACGTCCTCACCGACAACGTCCCCGGCACCAGCGACCCCTTCTTCGCCACCGACCCCAATGCCGCCAGCCGCATGCAGCGCTTTTACCGCGTGCGCATCGGGCCATGAGGGTGCGCGGTGGCCAGATTGCGTTTTGTCTGGCTTCTTGCTGGGCAAATGTTGAGTTGTGGGGCTTGGATACCTGTGAATTTGTTACCGCGCTTGAAAGATTTCCCGAAGCCGTTACGATTAACAATAGGAGAACCCATATGACGTGGACCGATGCTTTCAAAACAGTCATTGCAGTTACCATTTCCGTACTCGGTGGTGGTGGGCTTGTCTTCGCGCTTTCGTCTTGGCTCGGAAAAGTTTGGGCTGCAAGGATTCTGGAAGAAGAAAGAGCGTTACACATCAGAGAATTGGAGGGTTACAAGTCCGATTTGGACAGGCTAAAGAAAGAGCATGAGGTAAAATTTAGCAGACTGCATGAGGAACGGGCAAAGATCGTCGCAAAGATTTATCGTCGCCTGGTTAAAGTACAGAATCTGGCCGACCAATTCGTTTCATCGTCCACTCGCGTTGCAGACGCAGCATTTGACGAACAGCGCCGTGAACTAGCCGCAGCAATGAAGAGATTCTACGATTATTTCGATCGCAATCGCATTTATTTGGAGGATAGCCTCTGCAAACGGATCGATGACTACCATACGTCGGTTATTGTACCCGTTTCCCGGGTTGAAATGGTTAGGGTACTCACCGACGCGAAACCTACAGATGTTCAAAGGACCAAGGACGAGTCCTTGGAAGCGATTATCACAAAAGTTCAGCCCATCCGTGAACAGCTTGAGAAAGAATTCCGGCTCATTTTTGGCGTCATAGCCGACAACTCATTCACTCGTCCTTAAATTAAGAAGTGCCCCGGGGACGGCAGGAGAGTTCAAGGCAGATGAACGGGACTCCCTTGACCGCAGTATTTTCTGAACTCTTCCTCCAGAATGTCCGATGTAGTCGCGTTGCCGAAGGCAGTTTTGTGGAGAGTGAGCTTGTACCCGGGGTATTCAACATAAACTTCGCCACCCATGTCTTTCCTTTCGGTGGCGTATGTCAGGGCATCGTCATATCTGGCGAAGCGTTTGCTTCGCGTGAACGTGCGCGCTTCCGAGTCCCAATCTCGTCCCAACGCGTAGCAGACCCGATATGTTCCATCCGGGATCCCTGGCAATTCGCCATCTTCGCCGGTGCGAACATAAAAACTTGCCAATACCTTGTCTGTCCCAGCGTCGATCATAATCACGACCGCATCCGAATCAGTTCCATTTTCCATCGTCAGCTTTCCGCGACCATACAAACCCTTGGATGACAAACGCGTCCCCGACGGAAGCGACCTTGCAGGCGGTTTGTTGATCTCGTCTTCTGCCGTCGATGGTTGGGCCTTTTGCTGTACCAAAGACGGATCGATGTAAACCCGTTCGGAGTGAGTGTCGGATGGCGTTGCAGGCTTGGAGCTTTGCGTCGCCGACTGTACGTACGCGGGCGAATGCTTCGCCCGTCCATTCAAAAGCCATGCCGCAAAGCTAACAAGAATAAGCGCCACGAGTCCTGCAGAAACGTACTGATGTTGGGCAATCCATCCTATGAAGGAAGAGATCTTGGCTTGAGGATCAAGTGGGTCTCGAAGAGGTTCATGACACTTGCCGCATACGGGCCGGAGCGATTTCGAATGCGAGCTGATACGATTTTTTGTTCGGCAATTACCACACACAACATAATCGTCAAGGATCTCCACCTCTACAACATCAGGTGGTTTTTCGTGACGCACCTGACCGCCCTCCTCTTCACCTTCACCGTCGAGCGAGCGGATACTCCGACATTGCTTGAGTCCATTGAATACGAGTGAGCCGCCCCACAAGAATCCCCCAATCCAAAGAACGGGGAAACCGGGAATCAACAAGCTCGCGCAGCCAGCGGAGATTACTCCAAGGCCTGCCAAAGTCCGCGACCGGGGGTTGAAAGACTTCAGAACAACCGGCCGTCCACATTTGGAACACTTGAAAATACGGCCAATACTTCGACGTCCCCAGATCAGCCTGCACTTTTTGCAGTATGGCCGCGCGAGTTTATCGCTGGGTCGCACAGACAGCCATTTCCAGCCTTTCATCCAAGTACCGATGGCGCAAATCCTCTCCGGATTTGCATTGTAACAGTCCGCCCGCGAACGGGCAATGAATGAGATTCTCGGCAACATCACGTGCCACTGCGAAATTGATGCTCCCCTGCCCTCATGCTATGAAATGCCTCAACTCATGCTGATTCTGGCCATCGATTTGGGAACCACGGGGAACCGCGCGATCATCTTTGACCGCGAGACGCGCGTGGTGGCGCAAAGTTATCGGGAATTTCGGCAATTGTTTCCGCAGCCGGGGTGGGTCGAGCATGATCCCAATGAAATCTGGGAAACGACTCGAGCGGTGGTCGCCGATGCGGTCGCCCAGGTGGATGCGAAACAGATCGTGGCCGTGGGAATCGCCAATCAGCGGGAGACGATTGTCTGTTGGGACCCGAAGACCTCGCAGCCTTTGCACAACGCCATCGTCTGGCAGGACCGTCGCACCGCCGCGTGCTGTGACGAGTTGCGGGGCGAAGGGTTTGCGAAAGAGATTCGCGATCGCACAGGGCTTGTTTGCGATCCGTACTTCTCGGCGACGAAAATCGAGTGGCTGCTCCAGAATGTGCCAGCCACGCGTGGCGGCGTGTTCGGGACGGTTGATTCCTGGATCGTGTGGAAGCTGACGGGCGGTCGCGTGTACGCCACGGACGCGAGCAACGCCTCGCGCACGATGCTCTTCAATCTCCGCGAGCGCCGATGGGATGACAAGCTGCTGAAGCGTTTTGGCGTGCCGCTGGAGGTATTGCCGGAAGTCCGGCCGAGCTCCGGGGAATTTGGGACATTAGATCCAGGTTTGTTCGGTTTTTCAGCGCCGATTAGCAGTGTGATCGGCGACCAGCAAGGAGCCATGTTCGGGCAGGGCTGTTATGAGCCCGGGATCGTCAAGAACACCTATGGCACCGGCCTGTTCCTCATGATGAACACCGGGCCGACACCGCGCGGGTCCGATCACCTGCTCTCCACGATCGCCTGGCAGATCGGCGACCGCACAGATTACGCGCTGGAAGGCAGTGTGTTTGTCGGCGGCGCGGCGGTTCAATGGCTGCGCGATCAGTTGCAGATTATCGCCACGTCCTCGGAGTCGGAATCCCTTGCCCAAAGCCTCTCCGCAAACGACGGCGTGTACTTCGTGCCGGCGCTGACCGGGCTCGGCGCGCCGTATTGGGATGCGGCGGCTCGTGGCACAATCGTCGGCTTGACCCGCGCGACGACCAAAGCACATCTGGCCCGCGCCGCATTGGAAGCGATTGCTTATCAGACGCGGGACCTCGTGGACACCATGTGCGCCGAAATGGGCTCACCGTTGCGCAAGCTGCAGGTGGACGGAGGAGCGTGCGCCAACAATTTCCTGATGCAATTCCAAGCCGATATCTTGGGCGTGCCCGTCGAGCGCCCCGCCGTGATTGAAACGACCGCGTTGGGCGCTGCTGGTCTGGCCGGTCTTCAAGCCGGGATGTGGTCCAGTCCATCTGATTTCGTGGTCCACCGACGAATCGAGCGCGTGTTTGAACCGTCGATGACTGGGGCGGTGCGCAACGGCTTGTACACGAAATGGAAGGACGCGGTCGCGCGTGCGCGCGGCTGGGCAACGTGAGTCGAGCGCGGCGTAGCGCTACGGTTTCTGGTTGGCGAAATTGATCTTGAACGGGGCGGGTAACTGCGATTGCGCGACCCATTTCTGCGCCGAGTCCGCGTCCACCTTCAACCATTGATTGGCGACCTGCTGCGCCACGTTCTGCCAGATGTTGTTGTCCTGAATCGTGTCCACCAGCTTGGCAGCAGCGGCGGGATCGCTCTGCGCCAATTGTTGAGCGACATTTTGGGCGGCCAGATCGTGGCCCTTGCCATCGGGAAGATTGTCCACCCATTTGGCCGCCGCAGCGGGGTCAGAGTTGGCCCATTGACCGGCGACTTCCATGGTCAGGTTGTCCTGGGTGTCGCCGGCGGGTGTTTGACCGACCCAATTGGCCGCCGCCTGCGGATCCTGGCGGCTCCAATTGGCAACGAGCGTGCTGGCGCTTTGAGTTTTCTCCGTTCCGTCCGGTAGTTGGCTGACGAAGCCGGCGGCGGCGACGGGATCGGAATTGGCCCACGAGGACACGAAAGATTGGACGACGCGAGTGCGTGTCGCGCCTGTCGGTACATTCAAGACCCACGCCTGCGCAGCAGGGAGATCGGTGCTGGCCCATTGAGAAGCGATGCTGGCCAACAGATTGTCCTGCTGGGTTCCCGCCGACAGGCTGAGCGCGAACCCAATGGCACCAGCCGGGTCGGTTTGCGCCCAGACGCTGCTGACGCTTTGGAGGGCGTTTTGTTTGGTGGGCCCATCAGGGAGTTGTTTCGCCCAGTTGAGAGCGCCAGTGAGATCGTTCTGGGCCCACTGCCACGCGAGTTGTTGATAATAGTTGGCGCTGTCCTGACTGAGCGGGAGGGCCGAGAGCAGATTGGCTGCGCTCTGCGGGTCGTTATACACCAGTTGGTAGAAGGAACCATTGAGGGCGTCACGTTTGGCGGAGCCGGCGGGCAGCGACTGGATCCACGCGACCGCGGCGGCGGGGTCCGCCTGCACCCATGCGGACGCGACGCTCGCGACAGCTTGGTTCAGCGTGGCACCGGGCGGTTGTTGAACAGCCCATTCGGCAGCCGCCTCCGGGTCCTTGGATGCATACGCTCGCAAAGCGCCTTGGATCGCTTGGTTTCGCGTATTACCAGCCGGAAGACCCGTGGCCCAAGCGAAGGCTGCGTCCATATCCTGATTGGCCCACGCATAGGCGATGGTACCGACCGCCTGGTCGCGATCGCGTCCACTCAGTTGCAGGGCCGCGGCAGCAGCGTCGGACGGTGAGCGATTGGCCCATTGGCTGAACAAGGAATAGACGATGCCTTGATGGGCTTGGCCCGCGGGAACACCATTCATCAGCGCGATGGCCACGCGGGGATCTTCGGAGGCCAAGGCGTAGGCGACAGCACTGAGAGCTTGATTCCTCGCCTGACCTGCGGGGAGTTGCTTGGCCCAAGCCGTGGCGGCATCGGGGTCGTTGTCAACCCAGCCGGACAGGATGCCGGCGATGATCTGGTTGCGCTGCGAGGAGTTGCCCAACGACTGCGCGAACGCCAGAGCGCTTTGCGGGTCGACCCGTCCCCAGCGGGCGGCAAGATCATAAATGGCCGCATACCGCCCCATCGAATCCGTCGCTTTCAGGAGACACATGTTGATGGCGTCGCGGAACTGGTTGGTCCCGAGACCGTCCAACACCGGATACAACTTGCCAAGGTCCCAGCGAGAACGCATGCGGCGCAGTACGGCTTCAAGGTCAGCGACCGTGGCGGAGCCTTTTTCCCCCGATACGACGGCGGCGGCCGCATCGTTGCTCTTGACCCGTGAGGACGCCGCAACCGCGGCACGCGAATTCAACTCCCCCGTCGGTGACCAGACTGCGGACGCGGCGAGCTCCGATGACTGATCTGCCAGATTCGCTCCGGGCTTGCGGAATGCAGTCCGACCGATCAACAGCCCTGCACTGAAGCACAGCAGCGCGCCAACAATCGTGATGGCTGCGATCCTCCATCTCATCAGGGGCGACTCCTTCCGTCTCGCGTCCGCATGGGGAGCATAGCCAACTCACTGGCAAAGCCAAGGTGCGAGATCACGTCGTAATTTTGACAGCGCTGGCACGAAAAGCTCACGGGCTTCAGCCGCGATGTTTTACACGATCGCGCAACGCGCGGTCGATTTCCCGTTCGGCAGTCTTGCGTTTCAGCGTTTCGCGTTTGTCGACCTGCATCTTGCCCTTGCCGAGGCCGAGTTGGACCTTGGCAAAGCTTTTGGTAAAGTAAATTTTCAGGGGAATGAGCGCCATGCCCTTGGTGATGAGATGGCCGGCAAGGCGGTCGATTTCCTTTTTGTGCAGCAGCAAACGGCGGGGGCGAAGCGGATCGACATTGTAGCGGTTCCCGAACTCGTAGGGATTGATGTGGGCGTTGTACAGCCAGCACTGGCCGCGCTCGATGCGCGCGAAGGCCTCATCGATGGACGCGCGGGCGTTGCGGAGAGATTTGACCTCCGTGCCCTTGAGTTCGATACCCGCCTCATACGTCTCCGTGATCAAATAATCGCGGCGCGCTTTGTGGTTGTTGATCGTCGGGACCATCAACGCGAGTATAAGCGGTCATGTGTCGGATGCCCAACCAGAAAACCGCACGTGCATTGTTGCCGCCGTGGAGGACGGGGTTGGTTGATCTCGAAAGCTTGACCGGAGCGCTGGCTCATTGATAGGCTTGCTGCGCATCTCTCAGAAACCTATGGACACTTTACCAACGATGTCGCCTCCGTCATCTGGTGTGTCTTCCCTTGATGCGCCACGGGAAATCAGACAAGAACTGTTCGTCGCCAGCTTCGTGGCGTTGTTCCTCGAGGTGACACTCATTCGCTGGGTACCGGCGTATGAGCGGGTGCTCGCCTATTTCACAAATTTCGTATTGATCTCCGCTTTTTTGGGCCTCGGCCTGGGAGCCATCCTGGCATCCAAACGGCGCAGCTGGATGCCGCTTCAAGGATTGTTGGTGCTCGGATTGGTCGGCATCTCGATTTTATTTCGCCTCTACGTTAAAACGACCGGATCGGTGGGCGACGTTTTTTACGCGGATTTCTTTCGCCCGGCATTGGTGTCGCTGTCACTGCCGATATGCCTGGCGTTCTTCTTTTTCTTCATTGCGATTGTGTTTGTTCCCTTGGGGCAGAGAATCGGGCAATGTCTGGCGGCCCTTCCGTCGTCGCTGGAAGGCTATACCATCAACATCTCCGGCAGCATCGCGGGTGTGCTCGCATTCTCGTTGATGTCGCTTCTGCGCCTGACGCCGTGGTGTTGGTTCGGGGTGGCGTTGGTTCCGCTACTCTGGCTGGCGCGACGGTCACGGATGGCGCTAACCGTGAACACATTGGCAGCCGTCGTAACCGTCGCGATGGTCTGGTGGGCAGGCCAGGACTACATTTGGACCCCATACAACAAGTTGGCTGTGCAGCCGGTCACGCCGAGCGGAGAATGGGAACAGACAAACGTCAGGCTGCGCGACATTCCGGCCCTGGCCAAGACACCGGGGTTCGTCATGACAGTCAACGACGATTTTTTTCAAAATACGAGAGACCTGTCGCCAGCGGGCCTGAGAGCGTATCCGGAAAGCACCAACCTTCTCAGGCACTACGACATGCCGTATCAACTGCGGCATTACGATGACGTATTGGTCGTGGGCGCGGGGACGGGCAATGACGTGGCGGCGGCCTTGCGCCATGGCGCACAGCGAGTGGATGCAGTGGAGATCGATCCTGTGATCGCGCGGATCGGTCGGCTGGCGCATCCCGAGCAACCCTACAGCGATCCTCGTGTGACATTGGTGATCGACGATGCCCGATCCTTCTTCAGCAAGACAGACCGCAAGTACGACCTGATTGTCTTCGGCATGTTGGATTCGCACCGGTTATTCTCCGGCATGTCATCAGTCCGCCTGGATTCATTCGTCTACACATTGGAGAGTTTTCGGCAAGCCCGCTCCCTCTTGAATGACCACGGCCTGGTATGCGTGCAGCACGCGTTGGGCAACGAGTTTATTCAACACCGGGTGTACTGGATGCTGGAGGATGTGTTTGAAGCGCCACCCGGTGTGTTGGGCGACAATCCTCCGACTTTTATCGACGGACCGGGGCTGCTGGATTTCAAACCGCCCCCTGGTCAGTTGAACGCGCCGAGGGTGACACCGGCAACGGACGACTGGCCGTTTTTCTATCTGGCAGGCCGCCATATGCCACCCGAATACCGCACGGCGCTTGCCATGATGTTGTCGATTGCCGTCGTTCTCGTGCTGATCTTTGCGAAGTCCACACCTATGCCCGCAGCAGGCCAATTCTGGCACTTCTTCTTCCTTGGCGCCGCGTTTCTCCTGATCGAAACTTTGAGCGTGACCCGCTTTGCGCTGTTGTTCGGCTCCACGTGGATTGTCAACTCCGTCGTCTTCACAGCCATTTTGCTGACGGTGCTGGCGGCCAATTTCTCGGCGCAACGGACCGAGCGCATCTCCACGATAATTCTCTACGCGCTGCTGGCGGCCGGTGTGGTGATCAATTACGTTGCGCCACTGCACTTGGTGCTGGCCATGCCGATGGTTGTGCGACTCGCTGTGGCCGTGGTCCTGATGGGGGCGCCAATTTTCTGGGCCGCGTTGATTTTTGCCCGCTCCTTCCGCGACACGCGTGATGTTACTTCGGCATTCGCGGCGAACCTTCTGGGAGCCGTGGTCGGAGGCTTGACCGAGTACAGCGCCTTGGTGATCGGTTTTCGCAACCAATTGCTGATTGCGTTGGCGATGTACGCGTTATCCTACCTCGCCATTCAGTGGGGTTCACGAAAGCGTGGCGTCACTGCTCCCGTAGTGTGACGGTTCCCGCCCCAAAAACAGCGTGTTACTCGGCGCTGACTGCGGGGGCTTCGGGTACGATCTCAACGTCGCCGGTAAGTTCGTAGGTAAGCTTGCCCTCGCTGATTTCTTTCAGGGCAATTTCCGAGAAATCCATCCGCGCATCGGTCTGAGTGATGGGACGATGACCCTGTGCGAGCTGCCGCGTTCGTCTCGAAACGATATTGACGAGCAACTCAGGGCTTGGAACGCGCTGGAGCGCAGACTCGAGATATTTACTCTTCATCCGTAAAGGGATTTTTAGTGTAGGGGAAACCAGTTCCATCGACAAGCCTTTTTTTGATGTTAAACGAACCGTGACTCTAGTGAACTCGCGTGGCATCCACAAGCACCATTTTCAGGCACGACTTTCCGTCGGAATGGCAAGGGCATGCCGCTTGTGTGTCAGGCGCCCAATACACAAAAGGGGCGGGCCATATGACCCGCCCCTCTGCGTACGGCGCGGTCTAGAGACCGGCGCCGAACTGATAACGAAACGGCTTAGTAGTCCATGCCGCCCATGCCGCCGCCCGGAGGGCCGCCGGCTGGAGCTTTGTCCTTCTCCGGCACTTCGGTGACGCAGCATTCAGTGGTCAGCAACAGGCCGGCGATGCTCGCCGCGTTTTGCAGGGCCGAACGGGTGACCTTCGTGGGGTCGATGATGCCCGCCTTGCCCATGTCCACGTACTCGAGCTTGTCCACATCGAAACCTTCCCAGCCCTTCCTGCTCTTAAGCTCTTGAACGACCAGCGAGCCTTCCCAGCCGGCGTTATCGGCCAACTGGCGTATGGGCTCTTCGAGCGCGCGCCTGACGATGTCCACGCCAATGGCCTCGTCGCCCTTGAGCTTGAGGCTTTCCAGCGTCGGAATCGCGCGGATCAACGCCGTCCCGCCGCCGGGGACGATGCCTTCCTCGACTGCCGCGCGGGTCGCGTGCAACGCGTCTTCGACACGCGCCTTCTTTTCCTTCATTTCCGTCTCGGTCGCCGCGCCGACGTAAACCACTGCCACGCCGCCGGCGAGTTTCGCCAACCGCTCCTGCAACTTCTCGCGATCGTAGTCGCTGGTGGTTTCTTCGATGGCCCGGCGGATCTGGTTGATACGGCCCTGAACGTCATTGTGCTTGCCGCCGCCCTCGACAATCGTCGTGTTTTCCTTGTCGATGACGATCTTCTTCGCGCGACCGAGGTCGTCCAACTCGACTTTTTCGAGCTTGATGCCGAGGTCTTCGCTGAGGAACTTGCCGCCCGTGAGGATGGCAATGTCTTCCATCATCGCCTTGCGGCGATCACCAAAGCCGGGGGCCTTGACCGCGGCGATCTGGATCGTGCCGCGCAGTTTGTTGACGACGAGCGTCGCCAACGCTTCGCCTTCGACTTCCTCGGCGATGATCAACAGGGGCTTGCCCAGCTTCGCCGTCTTCTCAAGCAACGGCAGCATGTCCTTGAGGCTGCTGATCTTCTTTTCGTTGATGAGGATGTAGGCGTCTTCGAGCACAGCTTCCATCGTCTCGGCGTTCGTCACGAAATAGGGCGACAGATAGCCCTTGTCGAACTGCATGCCTTCGACGACGTCGAGCGTGGTCTCAATGCTCTTGGCTTCCTCAACCGTGATCGTGCCATCCTTGCCAACCTTGTCCATCGCGTCGGCGATGATGTTGCCAATGGTCTTGTCGCCGTTCGCGGAAATCGTGGCCACCTGCTGGATTTCGCTGCGGTCTTTGACCTTCTTGCTGATCTCGGCGAGATGTTCGACAACGGCGGCGACCGCCTTGCCGATACCGCGCTGCAAGGCCATCGGATTGGCGCCCGCGGTCACATTGCGCAGACCTTCACGATAAATGGACTCCGCCAACACGGTCGCGGTGGTCGTGCCATCGCCGGCGATGTCGCTGGTCTTGCTGGCCACTTCACGCACCATTTGCGCGCCCATGTTCTCGTACGGGTCTTCCAGTTCAATCTCTTTGGCTACCGTCACGCCGTCCTTGGTAATGGTCGGCGATCCAAATTTCTTGTCGAGGACCACATTGCGGCCCTTCGGTCCGAGCGTGACCTTGACGGCCCGGCTCAGTTTCTCAACGCCGCGCAACAACGCCTTGCGCGCGTCCTCATCAAACATCAATTGTTTTGCTGCCATGGTAAATCACTCCTCCGTGTTACACGTTATTCAATCACGCCGAGGATGTCGTCCTCGCGCATGATCAGATATTCCTTGCCATCGATCTTGATCTCCGTGCCGCCATACTTGCTGATCAACACGCGATCACCCTTCTTTACTTCAAACGGAATCAACTTGCCGTGCTCATCCCGTTTGCCCGTGCCCACCGCCACAATCTTGCCTTCCTGCGGCTTCTCTTTGGCGGTATCCGGAATGATAATCCCGCCCTTCTTTACTTCCTGGTCTTCAACCGGCTGCACCAGCACCCGGTCGCCCAACGGTTTTACGCTCATCGTTCTCCTGACTCCTTTGGTTTGTTCGTTGGACAGGCGTCTCGCCTGTCGATCACTTAACAGACGGACAGGCGAGACGCCTGTCCAACAAGCTTACTTCGCCTTCTTATCGTCGTCCACCATCTCGAAATCGGCGTCCACGACGTCGCCTTCTTTGCCCTCGGGCTTCTTCGGCTCCGCGCTGGCATCCGGCTGGGGAGCGCCGGTCGCGTCCGGGCCGGGGCCCGCACCCGCGCTGCTCTTCTCGCGGGCCTTCGCATAGATATCCGACGAAACGGCGTGCCACACCTCGGTCAATTGCTCCTCGGCCGTCTTCATCGCATCGGCGTCATCGCGCTTGAGCCCGTCCTTGACCTTCTCGATGGCGTCCTCCAGCTTCTTCTTCTGGTCGCCGCTGATGATGTCCTTGTGCTCCTTCATCAGTTTCTCAGTCTCGTACACCCGCGCGTCGCAACGGTTCTTCAGTTCCACCTTCTCGCGCAGCTTTTTGTCTTCGTCGGCGTGCGCTTCGGCTTCCTTCTTCATCTTCTCAACTTCATCCTTCGAGAGGCCGCTGGAAGCCGTGATCGTGATCTTCTGCGACTTGCCTGTGCCCAGGTCCTTGGCGCTGACGTGCAGGATGCCGTTGGCGTCGATGTCAAACGTCACCTCGACTTGCGGCACGCCGCGCGGCGCCGGCGGAATATCGGTCAGATGGAATTTGCCAATTGTTTTGTTGTCACGCGCCATCGGCCGTTCGCCCTGCAGCACGTGCACTTCCACGCTCGTCTGGCTATCGGCCGCCGTCGAAAAGATTTCACTCTTGCGCGTCGGGATCGTCGTATTGCGCGGAATGAGCGAGGTAAACACGTTGCCCATCGTCTCGATGCCGAGCGACAACGGCGTCACATCGAGCAGCACGATGTCCTGCTTCACCTGGCCCGTGAGCACGCCGCCCTGAATGCCCGCGCCAATCGCTACCACTTCGTCAGGATTCACGCCCTGATGCGGCGCCTTCCCGATGAGCTTGCGCGCGGTCTCAATGACTTTCGGCATGCGGGTCATACCGCCGACCAGCACCAGCTCGTCCACTTTCGACATGTCGATCTTGCCGTCGCGCAAGCACGCTTCGACCGGGCGAATCGTGCGTTCGATGAGTTCATCGCAAAGTTGTTCGAGCTTCGCGCGCGTCAGCTTCTTGACGATGTGCTTGGGGCCACTGGCGTCCGCCGTAATGAACGGCAAATTGATTTCATACTCCATCGCGCTGGAGAGCGCGATCTTGGCCTTTTCGGATTCTTCCTTGATCCGCTGGAGCGCGTCAGGCTGCTTGCTGAGATCGACTCCGACCTCTTTCTTGAAGTCGTCGATGACCCAATTCATGATGCGTTCGTCAAAATCGTCACCGCCCAGGTGCGTGTCGCCGTTGGTGGCGAGAACCTCGAACACGCCATCGCCGATGTTCAGCACCGAAATGTCAAACGTGCCGCCACCGAGATCATAGACCGCGATGTGCTCGTCCTTCTTCTTGTCGAGACCGTAGGCCAGGGAGGCCGCAGTGGGTTCGTTGATGATGCGAAGGACTTCGAGGCCGGCGATCTTGCCCGCGTCCTTGGTCGCCTGACGCTGGGCATCGTTGAAATACGCGGGAACCGTGACGACCGCCTGCGTGATCTTCTCGCCAAGGTACGCTTCGGCGTCGGCCTTCATCTTGGCCAGAATCATCGCGGAGATTTCGGGCGGCGTGTACGTTTTCTCTTCATTGCCGACCAATATCTTGACGCCCACATCGCCGTTGGATGCGCGCACAACGTCGTAAGGCACGCGCTTGCGCTCCATCTCAACTTCCTCGTACTTGCGGCCCATGAACCGCTTGATTGAGTACACCGTGTTCTTCGGGTTGACGACTCCCTGGCGCTTCGCTGCCTGGCCGACCAGCCGTTCGCCCGATTTCGTGAATGCCACGATCGACGGCGTAGTGCGACCGCCCTCGGCATTCGGAATGACGACCGGCTCCCCGCCTTCCATGACCGCCATACAGGAGTTCGTTGTCCCTAAATCAATTCCTAAAACTTTTGCCATTTTGTTGTGCGTGCTCCTCTCTGAGCATAAAAGCCAATGTTCCTATTAGCAGCGTCAATGCCATGAAATTTGCTCCATGTGCAATCAATTGATTGAAAGATGGTTACATAAAATGCACGGCGCCGCCCAAGTGTGCCATGTCACACTTTACGTGTCACACATCCACCCCGCCGTGTCTCACTCGCGCCATCATGTCACAGCTTGACTGGCCCCCTCTTGGCAGCCAATATCGCCCTATGAAGTGGAATGTTCTGGTCATGGGGCACATCCCGCCCGAAGGCATCGATTTGCTTCGTCGAAGTGGCGTGAACGTCACGCTGCCCGACCAGGAAGCGCCGCTACCGCGCAGCTCGCTTCTGGCGCAAGCGAGTGATTGCAATGGCCTGATCGTGGCCGATGGTGAGCGTATCAATGCCGAGTTCTTCGATGCCGCACCAAAACTGAAAGTTGTCTCCTGCGTCGCCGTTGGGTACGACAACGTCGATATCGCCGAGGCGACGCGTCGACGAATTGTCGTCACCAACACACCCGACGTTGTCACCAATGCGACGGCGGATCTCACATGGGCGTTGATTCTGGGCATCGCCCGCCGTGTGGTCGGAGGTGACCGTCTCGCCCGCTCGGGTGAATGGCATGGCTGGGTGCCGACACAATTATGGGGCGTCGATGTGGCGGGCAAAACCATCGGGATCGTCGGCGCGGGCCGCATTGGCGCGGCGGTAGCGAAACGGGCAACAGGCTTTTCCATGCGCATTCTGTATTACGCGAGGAGCCCGAAATCTGAAATGGAAGCACTGGGTGCCACGCGTGTAACATTTGATGACGTGTTGCGCGAAGCGGATTTCGTTTGTGTGCACGTTCCGCTTACGCCTGAGACACGGCATCTGTTCGGCGCAGCCGAGTTCCGCAAAATGAAACCCACCGCATACTTCATCAACGTCGCCCGTGGCGCTGTGCACGATGAAGCGGCGCTGGTGCGCGCCCTCCGCGAAGGCTGGATCGCGGGCGCAGGCCTCGATGTGTACGAACACGAGCCGAAGATCGACCCCGAGTTGGTGCGCCTGCCCAACACGCTATTGCTCCCGCATGTCGGCACCGCGACCGAGGAAACGCGACGGCACATGTCCATTCTGGCAGCGGAGAATCTTCTCGCCGTGTTGGAAGGGCGTCCCTGCCCGAATATCGTCAATCCATTCTGAATCCGAGTGCCATGAACCTGGCGCGCAGACTCTCGCTGGCGCCGCGCAACGCCACTTCCGTATTGAAAAACTCGCGACGCACCGGGTATTCGGCGCGAAGTTTGTCGAACGTCCGGACGTTCTTGCGCAGTGCGATGTCGTCGGCGGTGATATCGTAGACCCGCTTCACGACGCGGCGCAGCACCTCCTCCTCATCCTCGCCACTGCTGACGGTGAGTTCGAGACGCGGGACAGGCGGCGGTGGAAGATGGGGAGACCAAGTCGGCTGCAGTTTGAAAAATTGGCAGAGCGCCTCGTAGATCATGCGCGTGCCGTTCACTTTCCCGTCGAAGCTGTAGCCCGCAATGTGCGGCGTGCTGAGGTCCACTATGTCGAGCAACTCGGGCGAGATGTTCGGCTCGTTTTCCCACACATCCAGCACGACGCCGCCCAGCCGCTCGCCGTCGATGGCTTTGAGCAACGCCTGGTTGTCCGCGACCGCGCCACGGGACGTATTGATGAGGATCGGCTGGCGACTCGCCAGCGAGCTGAGCCGATTCTTGTCGAAGAGGTGAAAGGTTGTGTCCGCGCCTTCGCGCGTGAGCGGCACGTGCAACGTGATGATGTCCGCTTCGGACAACACCTGCTCCAATGAGACAAAAGTCGTTGGTAGGGCGCGACCGCCGGGCTCGCCGTCGGCCCGGCGTTCACGCGGTGGATCGTTCTGCAACACGCGCATGCCCAGCGCGGCTGCATTTCGCACCACGCGGGAACCCACGTTGCCCACGCCAATGACGCCGAAAGTCTTGTCTCGCAGCCGGAATTTTCGACGATGCGCCATCTCCAACATCGCTGCGACGACGTATTCGGCCACGGAATTGGCGTTGCTGCCTTGCGCGCTGGCGAAACCGATTCCCCGCTGCCGAAGATATTCCTGGTCAATATGATCCGTGCCGATGGTGGCGGTGGCGACGAATTTCACCTGACTATCGGCCAACAATGCGGCATTTACAGGGGTGACAGATCGCACCAGCAACACGTCTGCGTCCTGCAACCGGGCGGCGGTAATCTCGCGTCCGGGCACCAACTGGACCTCGCCGAGCGGGCCAAACGCCTCCTGAACGAACGGGATGTTGGGATCGGCGACGATTTTCATGGTATGGTCGTGGCAACTTACCAGCAATTTTGGCGTTTGACGATGGTGGACAGTGCGGGTATTCTGCCCAGTCCTTACGGGAGAGACTGTTATATATGTTTATCGCTCATGGGCAGTTTTTGCAGAAATACGCGCACTGGATTCTGGCGGGCGTGCTGGTGTTGTTGGTGCCGGGCTTCGTCATGTTGTTCAGTCCATCGGCCAACGTGAAGCAGCAACGTGCGCAGTTGCCCACCATCGACGACAAGCCGGTCAATTTTGCCGAATTTCAAACCGAGCGGACGACGGCGATGGCCGAGGTCACGCTGAACCGGGGGCGCCAACCCGCGCTCACGACCAAGCTCGACAATGAACTGAAAGTGCGGGCCGTTCAGCGTCTCATCCTCTTGCGCAAAGCCAGCGAGTTGGGCATCCGCGTCACTGATGACGAGGTGATCGGGCAAATTCGCTCTCTGTCCCTCCTGCAGAACGAGCAACGGCAATTCGACCTCGACCGCTATCAGCGCTACATGATTTACCTCAACAATCTCGGCATCAGCGAGTCGCAGTACGAGCAAGTCATCCGCGAACAACTGATGTTGGCCCAGCTCCGCGCGCTGGTCGGCTCCGCGATGAAGGTCACGCCGACTGAACTGCAGCTGGCCTATGCGCCCTCGCATGAGGAAACGACGATCGACTACGTCGAATTCAACGCCGACCAGCATAAGGAGCCGATTGACGTCAAGGATGACGAGGCCAGGGCGTTCTATGCCCAAAATCGGGAGAAGTTCCGCAAACCCGCCATGGTCAAGGTCCGCTACGTCTACTTCGCAATTCCAGATGCCAGAAAATCCGTCACGGTCGGAGACGATGAGCTTGCCGAGTATTACGACCGTAACAAGGCCAAGTACGTGGACGATGCGAAGAAACCCAAGCCGTTGGCCGACGTGAAAGACGAGGTTAAAAACGACCTCCTCGATCTTCGGGCCGAGCGGGCGGCGGGGGATCGCGCGACGGGGTTTTCCGTAAAACTCGTGCATGAACCCGGCACGCCCAGTCCCGATTTCACGAAGATCGCGGCGGACTCGGGGGTCACACCCAAGGAAACCGATTTCTTTGATTTGCACGGCGTGGTCAGCGGCATCGGCACCAACCAGCAATTCAATCAGGCGGCGTTCACTCTCGGCTCGGACATGCCCTTCAGCGACCCGGTGCGGGGCAAGGATGGCTATTACGTTCTGGAATACGTCGCCAGCCAGCCCAGCGAAGTCCCGCCGTTCGAGCAGGTCCAGGACAAGGTCATCGACGTTATCAAGCGTCAGCACGCGTATGAGGCCACCGTCAAGCAGGGACGCGAACTGGACACCAAGGTCAAGGCCGCCGTCGCCGCCGGGAAAACCTTCCCTGACGTCTGCGCATCGCTGGGCTTGAAGCGGAAGAGCTTCGGGCCGTTCACGATGTTGGAGGAGACCACCAATTTTCCGTTTGCCAGCCGGGTCAAAGAGATGGTGCTCGGAATGCCCACGAATGCGGTCAGCGATTTCATCCCGACGCCGACGGGCGGGTTGTTCTTCCAGTTGCAGCAGCGCACGTCACCGAAGCCGGACGATTTCGAGAAGGACAAGCAGCAGATGGAAGCGCAACTTCTCGAACAAAACCGCGACGCGCTATTTCAGGACTGGGCCAATAGCGTGGTTCGGGACGAGCACGTCGACTATAAAATCAAGACCCCGACGCCGCAACAAGAGCAACCAACCGAAGAACCCGAGCCCGCCCCACAGCCGGCGCCGGCAAGTTAGGGTGCTGTCCGCTTTCGCTCGGAGGGCCGCGCTTCTGCGTGGGCGTAATTAAAAGTTTTGGGCAATACACATCAACAACACCCCTCACCTCAATCCTCTCCCCCAAGGGGAGAGGAAAGGGCAGCAACGCACGCCTCGCCCCGCCGAGGGAGAGGCCGGCCCCACCGTAGTTTGCGGGGACGGGTGAGGGGGAATTCGATCCAGCGACCACCACTGTTTAATCATACCCGTCCTGCACTCCATCCTTGAACTTTCCCGTCGCGAAGAATAGTCTCGCCATACTGGTGGCTGGGGGAATAGGCGAATCAGTTTCGGGTCGCAGGAAGAGTAGGTTGTATGTTGCGGAAACTGCAGAAACCGTGGCTCGTCTGCGTGTTACTCATCGGTCTCACGCTGAGCGTCCAATTTGCTCGCGCGCAATACACCGCCAACTTCCAAGACGCCATCATCAGCGGTGTCATCAGCAACTGGTCGGGAGATTATATCGTCGGCTCCAACACCTTTGCCGATATTCTATTTGTGCAAAATGGCGGTGTGCTGGCCGATGGAAATGGCTACCTGGGCTACGAGGCCAGCGGCAGCAACAATGTTGCGGCTGTCCTTGACTCCGGCTCGGTCTGGAGCAACAGCGGTAATCTGTACATCGGCAATTCTGGCGCAAACAACTTCCTCTGGATCGCCGACGGTGGCGCAGTATTCAATAGCAACAGCTTCGTGGGCTACACCGGCACCAACAACGAGGTCTTGGTAGGCGGACCTAGCTCGGTCTGGAGTAACAGCGGCGATCTCGCTGTTGGCTACAATGGCTCGAGTAACACCCTGATCATCACCGACGGGGCCACAGTGTACAACAATAACGGCTATATCGGCTTCAGCTATCGACACGATCCTTATGAAAGTGACAACAACGGGGTCGTCGTCAGCGGCAACGGTTCGGTCTGGAGCAATAATGGCGGTCTATCAATCGGTTTCGTAGACTTCAATGGTGGGGGAGCCAACTTCGGGAACGCATTGACGATCACCAACGGCGGCGCGGTGTATTGCGGGAGCACCGAGGCGGGTAACAGTTCGGTGATCGTCAGCGGCACTGGCTCGGTCTGGAGTAATAGCGGCGATCTCACTTTCGGTGGCTTCCCTAGCGCGGGCAGCCAGTTGACTATCGCCGCCGGCGCTGCGGTGTACAGTGCAAGCGGCTATGTCGAGGCGGCTGTATTGGTCACTGGAGCTGGCTCGGTCTGGAGCAATAGCAGCGATCTCGTCTTGGTCGGGGCCGATTTTGAAAATATTATTGGTTCTTTGTCCATCTCGAACGGTGGCGCGGTGTACTGCGGGAGCTACGAGCTGAACGGTGGAGAGGAGAGTGAGGTGCTGGTTACGGGCACCGGCTCGGTCTGGCGCATCGAAAATGACCTGAACATGAGCGGCGAGCAGAATGACGGTCTGACGATTTCCGATGGCGGCGTGGTGTACAGCGGAAGCGGCACTCTTGGGGGCCCCAACTTCGTGTTGGTCACGGGAGCCGGCTCGACTTGGCGCATCGAAAATAGCCTGGTCACATTTGATGAGTTCGGTGTTATCATCTCCGATGGCGGCGTCTTGTACAGTGATAGCGGCGAATTTGGCCTTCGATCAGGGGTGCTGGTCACGGGAACAGGCTCGGTCTGGCGCATCGAAAATAGCCTCATTTCCGGTGGTGGGAACTTAAGCATCTCGGGCGGCGGCGAGGTTTTCGCCAGCAGCGCGGGTAGCACCTATCATGGCTACCAGTTCGATGTCTCCGGCAGCACATTGTACGTCACCAACGGCCTAGGTGGCGGTGTACTGCAGATCGATGGTGGCACACTGTCGATCGAAGCCGGGACGGTGACGGCGGACCAACTTGTCCTGTCCGATGACAATGGGGCCAGTACCCTCTCGTTCATGAGCGGCCTGCTAACGAGCCGTGGCACGTTCGTGACAAATGGCAACGAATTCGTGATTGGCGACGGCATTGATGTGGCGACCTTCCATCTGGCGGGCGGGTTCCATTCGTTCGCGGATGGGCTGATGGTCAGCAGCAACGCGTTTGTGACCGGCTGCGGCACGATCGATGGTTCTGTCATTGTTGATCCCGGCGGCATGATGGTGGCCAATTGTGGCGGCTCGCTCACCTTCACCGGGATTGTCATCAACAACGGCACGCTACGGGCGAGCAATGGCCGCGTGCTTGAGTTCTACGACCCCGTCGTCAACAACGGTCTCATCGACCTCAGCGGCGGGACGACGATCTTCCACAGCCTGTTCATCAACAACGGCAGCATTATTGAACCTGCTCCCGCCTTCCAGATCACCGGCATCGTCCAACAAGCCAACAATATCCTCATCACCTGGCAGACCACCCCCGGCCAAACCAACGAGCTTCAAGTAACCCCCGGCGGACCCGGTGGCGTCTACAGCACCAACAACTTCGCCCCCATCTTCGCTGTCACCAATACCATAGGCACAGTGACCAATTATCTCGACATCGGCGGCGCGACCAATAGCGCCCGCTACTACCGCGTGCGCTTGGTCCCGTAGTGCTTGCTAGAGAGCTGTGTCCGGCTGTAGCGGCGGTCTATGACCGCCGGAAGTTTTCGGGAAATGAACGGCGAACGACCGGCGCTTTGCCGCCGAGACATGACTTGGGCGGCCTCTCAGCGAGTTAGAGCGCCGTTACAGGTTTTTTTAATCGGAATGCGATCACCGCTTGCGACGGCATGCTTTCACAAACTCCCGGAATAACTCCAAGTGTTCGGGCGCTTTTTTTACCAAACGCTCGGGGTGGAACTGTACGGCACAGCAGAACCGGGCGTTCGGTTTTTCCATAGCTTCGATGATTCCATCGGGGGCGCGGGCGACAACTTCGAATCCGCGGGCGACACGATCCACGGCTTGGTGATGGCTTGTGTTCACGCGATCGAAACCATTCATCGCCCGTTTCAGTCGTCCGCTCTTCGTCCACTCGATCTTATGGGCGAAGGCGTCGGGCTGCGGGTTGCGATGGCCGTCGATATCCGGCAGGAGCGTGCCGCCGAACGCGACATTCATCACCTGGATCCCGCGACAGATTCCGAACACGGGCCGGTCACGCTCGGCAAGTTTTCGCGCCACATAAATCTCCATGCCGTCGCGCACCTTGTCCCCACCGTCGATTTTCTTCCGCAGGGTCGCGGGCATTCGCGGGGCGTAGCATTTCGCTTCCACGTCGCCGCCGCCCGTGAGCAGCCAGCCGTCGCAAGTGTCGAGATAATGATCCAGCACCCAGCGGTCGCGCGTGAGCGGAACGATGAGCGGGATACCGCCGGCCAGTTCGATGGCCTGGGAGTACGAAACGCCGCAGAACGAGCCGCGACCGTCAATGCGCGACGGCAGCGTGATCGCTTCCGGGGTGATGGCGATGATGGGTTTCATGTCAGGCAATCCGAAAATGGCGTTGCAGCAGGTAGGTGATGCTCAGGATCGCGAAACACACCAGCAACAGGAACAACGAATTCCAGGCGGCGGCGGCGTAGTTCAAACTCTGCACCTGATCGTAAATCGAAATCGACAGCGTGCGTGTCACGCCGGGGATGTTGCCGCCGACCATGAGCACGACGCCGAATTCGCCAAGGGTGTGCGCGAAACTCAGGACGACACCCGCGAGGATGCCATGCCACGACAGCGGGACCGCGACGTGCCAGAAGATCTGCAGCCGTGTCGCGCCGAACGTCTTCGCGATGTCGGCAAAGGCCGGGTCCAATGAACGAAACGCCACCGTGAACGGCTGCACGGCAAACGGCAGGCTGTAAATCACGGAGGCGATCAGCAACCCCCCAAACGAGAACGGCAGCAGGTGCCCCGTCAGTGTTTCGTACCATTGTCCAAAGAGATGGCGCGGCCCAAACGCCACCAGCAGATAGAAGCCGAGGACCGTCGGCGGCAGCACGAGCGGCAACGCGACGATGGCCTCGACGAATACGCGGCCCCGCCAGCGTGTCGTCGCCAGCCAGTAGGAAATCGGGAGACCAACCGCCAGAAGGACAAGCGCGGCACAACCCGCGAGTCGCGCTGTGAGCCCGATTGCCACCCAATCCATCATTCGGGGAGTATAAACCCGTAGCGCCGCAATGTCTCGCGTCCTTGTGGGCCAACGAGCGCGGCGCGGAACTCGCGAGCCAGATCAGGTTGTTTCGACGCCGCGAGAATCACGCCCCCCTGCTCCAGCCGGGGATACGCATCGAGCGGCACTTCCCAGTAGCGGCCTTCGTCTTTCATCTTTGGCGACACGGCAAGGGACAACGCGATCACGCCAATGTCAGCGGCCTTGCTCTCCACGAACTGCGCAGCCTGCGCAATGTTTTCCCCGAGCACGAGTTTGTCAGATACCTTGTCATACACGCCCAGCTTTTTCATCGCCGCGACTGCGGCGCCACCATACGGCGCGTGCTCCGGATTGGCGATGGCGATTTTCCGGACCGAAGGGCTCAGCAGCGCTTCGATGCCGAGTTTCTTAACATCAATGGGTGACTCCTTCGGCACCCAGATGATGACTCGTCCGGTCGCATATGAAAACAAGCTATCGGCGACGGCCTTCTTGTTCTCGATGAGTTTTCGGGGAAAGTCGATGTCCGCGGACAGGAACAAGTCGAACGGCGCGCCGTTGTCGATCTGCGCGAATAAATTCCCCGACGAACCATACGTCGTGATGATCTTCGCGTCGGGATGCTGCGTCTGGAACCCCAGCGCGATCTCATCCAGCGCGAATTTCAAGTCGGCCGCGGCGGCGATGGTAATCTGCGCCACACCATTGCTTTCCCCGGCCCGCACCGACATCGCGCCCATGAAACACAGGGCGATGCTTAGCAAATAACGCGTCAGAATCTTTCTCATGACATCCGTTCTTCTCACAGCCATCCCGCCGCGGTCAATCACGGCGGCACGGTCAACTGCACGCGATAGAAGCGCTTCGGCAGGACGGCAGCGCCCGAATCCATGACGTTTGTGGTACCGCCCGCGCCCGTGATATTGGTAAGAACGTTCCAACTCGCACTGACCAAATTGCTGGTGTATTCAACGGTGCTTGTCAAACCATTGACCGTGGTGAAACCGACCATCACATTGGAATTCATGAACGTCAGCGCGGTGATTCGCGGGGTCGGCACAGCCATGATTTCCAAGAATGGCCATTGTGTGGAATCGACAAAGTCATGAGAATGAAACGTAAACCCGACCGTGCTGTTCGTGGTTGCGGTCATATAAAAGCTCGCCAGGCCTCCCGTAGAAATATCGCTCATGAAACCGGATGGTGTCCCGAGCGAGACTCTCACCAGACCATCCGTGCCACCGTTGACGAACGTGCCGAGCGACTCATCCAGATTCGTGAGCATCGACGGTTCATCGTTCCATACGACACCGTCGGTGGTCGGGTCGTTCGGATTGCCCGTGCCCTCCGCCCACGAATTAGTGACAATCCACTGCACCTGGAACGGGCCGACACCGCGATTGAAGTTGGTGTTATTGGGTGCCCCCTGCTCGAAGAGATTCAATGTTGCGCGCACAATCATCCATTGTCCCGGGCCGAAGCTGCTGTTGAAGTTGCTGAACGCGCCTGATGTATCGAAGCGCATGAAAGTGTCCAACAGTCCCGCCTGTTGACCGACGGCATTGGTCGCAATCGGCCCGGACACCGATAGCGCACCCGCCCCGCCATAGTTATTGGCGGGATTGAGCGAGCTCACGAAGGCATCGGCCACGGAGATGTTGGTGACGGTAATTTGCGCCGCGAGGGGTGAGACAAACACCAACCACAGACATGCGGCCGACAATAATAATCTGTTTATCATAGGCGTTTTCACAACTTCATTCCGCGCCAATTGGATAGAACAGCGGAACGCCGTCGGGTTGTTTCGCCGCGATGTCTTTGAGAAGCTGCTGACCTTTCGCAGACGTGAGGTAATCGGCCAGAACCTGGGCGCCCGCCACATTGGCATGGGGAAATCGCTTCGTGTTCGCAATCATCACGACAAACGCTCGCAGCATGTCGGGGTCGCCGCGCACCATGACTTCCATCCCGTCCGATTCGATTTTGCCCTTCACGACGGGAATGCGTCCGACGATGACGTAGGCGTGATGTTTCTGCGCGAACGCGACGATCTGCGGATGATCGCTCTCGTCCTTGAGCACCCAATCACCCTTCGGCATGATGCCCGCCTTCTTCCAAAGTTTATCGGCGATTTGTCGCGCGCCGCTGTCGTTGAAATCGACGTAGGGCGCGTGGGCTTCGGCGATTTTGCGCAACGCCGCCGCACCGTCGGTCATGCCCTTGATCTGCGCGGGATCATCCGTTGGGCCGACGATGACGAGTTCGTTGCGCGCCCATGGCTTCATCCCGACCGCGTAACCGTCGGCCACGAGGTTCGCTGCCTCGTCGCTGCCATGCATCGTTACGAAATCGGCTTCGCCCTTGTGGAACGATTCGACAAGCACCTGCTTGTTGCCCGCCATGGCAATTTTCGTCTGGTAGCCTGTGTCCGCCTCGAAACGTTTGGCGATTTCCTGCCACACGCCCGTCATCACCATGCCACCGATCACCGCGACGCGCACGACTTGCTTTTGTGGCGGGCCCGAGGGCGCGCAGCCATTGCTGGCCAGCCAGATTGCGGCGATCACGGCGGAGAGGAGGCGATGTCTCATGGCACGGGAGCCTGATTGATGCCGGCGGTGAGCGTTTGCCAGCGGATGTCGGGGCGAGTGGGTTCGCCAACACCACAGCCGATATACGCGCCCGTGAACGCCTGCACGCGACCGTCCACAAACGCAACGTTGGCCATGCCCGCGTGGCGCGCTACTACGGAGTAGCCCAATTGCGACGGCACCGTAGATGAGTAGGGACCAAGCGCGTCCGCCATGAAGGCGAGTTGTTCGGGGTTGGGGATTTCCGTCAGGTTGTGTTGTGCCGGTCGAATCCACGGGGACAGATACATGTTCATCGCGTAGGGAAGGAAATACGTGCTTCCAGGATTTTTCGCGCTTGGATCGATAAAAAGCGAGTTGTCACCGGCCCGTGGCATTTGTCCCAACGCCACGAGATTGCTGTAGGGCTGCAAGCTGAAGTAGCGGGGCAGGCAATTGAACCAGTCTTCGGGACGACTGATGAGGGCCAACGGGTTCACGCCCTGCCCACGGCGCGGGATGTAGTCGTCGTGATCGCCGATGTAGAGTTGCAGCGCCAGCCCCCACTGGCGGAGATTGCTCACGCACTGGGCGCTTCGTCCCTTCTCGCGCGCCTGGCCGAGCGTGCTCAATAGCATGCCGGCCAGCAACCCAATGATCGCAATGACCGTCAGTAATTCGATGAGCGTGAATGCCACACGATCAACTCGTCGCGTCATGTCTAGCCACGCACACGGCGGCGACGCATTGTAACAAGACCCGTAAGTGACAGAGCGACCAGGGCGACGGTCGACGGTTCGGGGATCGCCACCGCTGTAATGTCCAGCATCGGCCACGCTGAGGACGATGTGAAATTGCGTGAGTTGAACGTGAATCCAACGGTGCTGCCAGGGGTCGCCGTCATGTAGAAACTGACCGAGTTGCCGGTCGAAATCTCGCTGATAAAGCCCGAGGGCAATCCGAACGATAGTTTCACCTGACCGCTTGTAGCTCCATTATAACTGAACGTGCCCAACGACTCGTCCACATTGGAATTAAGGATCGATGGCTCTTGCGCATACGTGATGCCGGTGTTCCCCGGGCTCGACGGCGTCCCCGTGCCCTCGAGCCATGAATTATTTCCGATCCAGCTCACCCCGAACTGGCCCGCGCCATAGTTGAAGTCAGCATTGTTCGCGCTTTGGGCGGTAAGAACCAAGGTCACGTTGCTAATCCCCCATTGCCCCACGCCAAACGTGCTGTTGAAACTGCTGACCGCGTTGGACACATTGAACTGCAGAAACGAATCCAACAATCCCTCCTGAAGACCCGACGTCGGATTCGTGGCGATCGACCCCGAGACCGACAATGCGCCCGCGCTGCCGTAGTTTTGCGTTGGCTGCAATGACCGGACAAACGCATCCGACACCGGTGTGTTCGTCACGGTGATTTGCGCCACCGCCGCGCCTGCGCCCGCCAGCCACAATCCCACTGCCAGTGCGCCAATTGTTTTGATCATCGTCACTCGCATATTCATGTCCCTATTTACCCTTTCGTTATATTTCAAAAAAGATATCGCGAGAGTGTGAATAAACGCAAGCACAATTCTGGCCACGAGGTGCGGGAGAGAACAGACTACCGCAGGAGCGCCGCGAGCTTGCGTTGCACTGGCTTCATTCCCTGCAACCCCCGGGCCTCCATCTGGCGATACAGGTCAACCACCCTTCGTCCCGTTTCGGTCACCAATGCGGAACCGCCCTCCACCCCGCCCCGCGTCGTCACGACGACCGGTTTTTTGAAGCACCGATTCATCGTCTTCACCAACGTCCACGCGCGCATATAGGACATGTCCATGGCGGCGGCCGCTTTGCGGAGGCTGCCGGTTTTGGCGATGTGTTCCAGCAATTCCGCCTTGCCGGGACCGAGCGCGACATCCCGCCCACAAACAACGCGAATCCGAGGAACGATTCGAACCGACGGCATGATCCAGTGATACCAAATTTAACGATCAATTATCAATTCGTGCGGACAGAAAGTTGGGCGTTCATCCTCGGGCGCGCTTCTCGTCACGCCCCGCGCACCAGTAGCACCGGTACGTCCGCCTTGCGCAGGACGTGCGAGGTGGTCGAGCCGAGGATGAGTTCGCGAATGCGCGTGTGGCCATAGGCGCCCATGACGATGAGATCAGCGCCGACGGTTTCCCTGACCTGAAGGATTTCCATTTCAGGATCGCCATGGAGAAGTTCCAATTGTGCTTCCACACCGGCCTCATGCGCCTGCTGTTTTGCCTTGTGCAGAATCTCGGACGCGGCATCCTCGCCGCCGAGCGCGGCCACGGTTGTGATCGTCACGGCCACGCCGAGAACCGGAGCGAGAGCAAGGCCGGCGCGCAGCGCTTTGCTCGATTCGTCGCTGCCGTCGTAGGCGATGAGCATCCGGCGGATTTGCCGGAACTTTTCCGGTGTGACCAGGCAGGGCTTGACGGAGGCGCGCACCATCCGCTCGACGCTGGACCCGAGAATGTCGACGGACCAGGCGGCATGCTCGCCGCGTTGGCCAAGCACCACCATGTCGGCGCGGTCCTCGTGATCGAGCATGGCTTTCACGAGCATGCCCGTCTCGTGAGCGGTCTCACAGGCGACGGTCGCGTCGCGGCAGCGTTTCTCCACAGCGGCAAGAATCGTGGCCGCCTTCTCGCGCTGGATCTGCTGGAGTTGTGGCAGCAGCGCCGCATACGGTTGAGCGCCGAGCGTGCCGGACAGATCGGCCATCCAGGGACCTTCGAGAAGGCGAATGTCCGTGACGTAGAGAGCACGCAGTTGCGCGCTGAGTTTCCGGGCGAACCAGATCGCGTACTCGCCGGCGACATCAGCGGCGGGTGAGCCGTCCGTACAAAACAGGATTTGTTGGTACATTGCGTCCTCTCTTCGATGTTTTCCGCAAGGTAGCATACAGCAACACCCGAGGCCACGCCAAATCGGGGCGTTGACAAGGGCCAGTTTGTCTGTAATGCTTTTGGTTGCGGGCGCTTAGCTCAGTTGGCTAGAGCACCTCGTTTACACCGAGGGGGTCAAAGGTTCAAGTCCTTTAGCGCCCACCATGAATGTGTCCCCGTTCCATGCGGGGGTGTAGCTCAATTGGTTCAGAGCGCTGCCCTGTCACGGCAGAGGTTGCGGGTTCGAGCCCCGTCACTCCCGCCAATTTATTTCGCCATAATTGCTTCTGTTGCCAGTAGTTGTGCTCCATTTTTCCTCTTATTCCTGTTGGGCTTTCACTGGCAAAAACAACCCCACACTCACCCGTTTTGGGACATTTTTAGGTCATCGGGTGAGTGCTCTTCGATGGCAATGGCGGAGCAACGGGCTCAACAGTGCGGGCAGTTGTCGAAGGAACAGGGCTCCGATCCAGAGGAGATCAAAAAGAGCGAAGAAGCAATGCGCGCGGCGTAAGCAAAGTAGGCCAGCTGACAGTCTGCTTGTGCGACACGGCGATCCACACAAAAAATGCTCTTGAGTGAATTGTTGGCGCCAGAAATCTATCTGGGTTTTGCTGCGGGAAGTTCGTCGCCGGCTTTTGTATATGCAGCAGGCACATAAAAACTAAGCGTGACCAGGTCGGTGCTTCCCGTGCTATGAATCTCGTGGTTTTGGCCCCGTTCAATCACTACAAGACTCAAAGTGCATAGCCTGATCGTTTCCAAGGCATGGGATGTTCCTCACGGCGATGCCACCTGAGGACATTCAGCCAGGGCGAGTTTTTTTGACTTTACGGGATCATTACGATCTCAGAACCCAAAAGTGTTACCCAGTTTCCATGAAAACTGGTCTCATAAATAGGTTGTCCCTACAGCAAAGGACAGCGAGCAGACGCGACCGTGGAATTGGGGCTGGTCGTCAATCCCCCTTGTTCAAGGTTCTAATGATCTTGTCCGTAATGTCGAAGCACTTGGGCGGAGCCCCGAATAAATAGCGACAGTCGTTTTGTGGTCTATTCAGGCGGTCTGTGACCGCAGGGACTATTCATCCGCTGTTAACCGGTTACTTTGCGGTGCCAGCCTCGCCGGCCTGGGCCGTATCGTGCAAAGGTTTCTCGGCCATGAACGCCTCGTTGCCGATGATGAGTGTTACCGGCAACGTAACCGCGTTGCCCCTCTCAGGGGAATCTGCATTCGTCATCCCATACGCCGCCCACGCGGTCTCCCACGAACCGTGACTCAGGTTGGCGGTGAAAGAGCACGCGTCCGTCCGCTTGTCGGATACGAACCGGCAGGTGCCATTGGCGCTCACGCCCCGGCCTTTTTCGTCCAACGTCCAGGTCACTTGTGCGCCGCCCACGTCCACGCTGACGACCGTACCCGACCAATTCGTGCATTGGCTGAGCTGCGGCAGGGCTGTGAACCGGCAGCTATCAGAACCTGGCGCGGCAAAGTTCTGTTGGGCCACGAAGCGGGTCACTGACATCGCGCAGGCGACCGACACTGTCACGTTCGACTCCGTGACAGCTTGTCCGTCGCTGACTGCCACACGGACCGGACATGCGCCGCAATCAGTAAACACCTGCGCTACAGTTTGGCCGTCGTTGGTTGTCCCATCGCAGAGCGCCCACTCATAACTCACGAGCTGACCTTGCGGGGCGATAGCGGTCGCCGCGAAATAAAGCGGATTGCTCACGACCGTCACGACGAGTCCATTCACGGACAGCAAGGCATTGGACACCGTCAACGAAGTGATTATCGGTCGCCCGCTGGTGACGGCCGAAGAAGTCGGCGTCACTGCCGGTTCTGTGGTGCCGTTAAGCGCGTTGTTGGCAATGGACAGGGACGCACTCAAATCAGCCGGGCGGGTAGCCTCTTGATTGGAAACCGATCTGGTTTGTCGAATCACGTTCCCGCCGGCGCCCGTCGTGACGCTGCCCTGGACATTCAGGTTGTCGATGCGCCACGTGCCGCCCGATCCGCCCGCGGCGTACGCGTAAATCCGGAAGAAGATCGTTCCCGCAAGACCGGAATTGGTCAACGCCAAGGTATTCATCGGCGTGGTGGCAAATGCCTGATGAGTCGTCCGCACCCCGCTGTCGTAAATCACCGATGAGAAGTTCGCTTGTTGACTGATTTGGATATCGAATGAGCCTGGACCCGTGCTGGAAGCGCGGTCATCGAAGCTGATATTCGATAACCCTACTTGGGAACTATTCGTTGTCGTGATAGCAAACGCGAAAAAGCTGTACGCGCTCGTGGGCGGCCCCGCGGCGGCAGTGAATCCGCTGGAGGCAATGGCCTCGCCCGTCGAGGGATTCCCGGCGAAATACGTCAACGAGCCGGTCTCATTACTCAACGTGACCGACGCAACCGTGATGTTCGAGGCCACAATGTTCGGCGTCGGTGTCGACGCGTCGAAATTCCAGAACGCCAGTGTGCCGGAAGACGTCGTCGCCGTGCCCGAGCCTGTGACCGTGTTTGTGGAACTACCACCGTTGCTGTTAAACACGACCGAATTCGTAAATGCTCCGACGGAAGTAGGCAGGAAGCTGATTGTCACGGTTTGCGTAAGACCCGCGCCGACGCTGTACGAACTTCCCGCTGTCACCGCGAATGGACTGGAAACCGTTGCCGTGCCGGTCAGGGACGAACCGCCGGTATTAATGACTGAGAATGGCTGGCTGTTGGTCTGGCCAACAGTCACCGAACCGAACCCGAGGCTCGCTGGCGTGACGGAAAGTTGCGGCGCCGGCGCGCTGTTCACGGTCAGGCTGACCGCGCGCGTCGTATTGCCCACTCCGTCGGTCGCGTTAGTGAATGAGACGGTATCCGAATAGCTCCCCGCTGCCAGGCTGTTGGCATTGGCGCTAATCGAAACGGTGATGTTCGTGCTGCTGCCACCCGCAAGATTGCCGTTGGTCGCGGAGAGAGACACCCACGTGGCGGTTTTGCTCACCGTCCAATTCATGGTCAAGCTGCCCGTATTGCTCACGGCGTAAACCTGGTTGGCCGGGTTGAATGGACCGCCTACCGAACCGCTGGAAGTAAGTCCGGTTGTGGGACTCACACTGAGTTGCGCCGGGTTTAGCGAACTGACTGTCAAACTAACGGCGCGAGTCGTGTTGCCAGCGCCGTTGATTGTATTGGTGAACCCAATCGTGTCCGAATAATTCCCCGCGGCGAGGCTGTTGGCATTGGCGTTGATCGAAACTGTGATGTTGGTGCTACCGCCTCCCGCCAGGCTGCCGCTGGTCGCTGAGAGTGTCACCCACGTGGCGGTCTTGCTCGCGGTCCAGCTCATGGAAACGCTGCCGGTGTTACTTAACGCGTAAACCTGGTTCGACGGACTGAACGGGCCCCCGACATTGCCGGCGGAACTCAACCCCGTCGCGGGAGTTACCGAAAGCGCCGCCGGGCTATTCACCGTCAGGCTGACCGCGCGTGTGGTGTTACCGGCGCCATTGGTTGCGTTGGTGAACGAGACGGTGTCCGAATAACTGCCGCCGGCCAGGCTATCGGCATTGGTATTGATTGAAACCGTGATGTTGGTGGCACTGCCGATGGCCAGGCTGCCGCTGGCAGCTGAAAGTGTTACCCAGGTTGCCGTTTTACTTACCGTCCAACTTAACAAAGCGCCGCCGGAATTGGTCAGCATATAAATCTGGCTCGACGGGCTGAATGGCCCGCCGGCCGTACCGCTGGAAGTGAGCCCGGTCGTCGGGCTGATCGACAGCTGACCCGCCGCGGCGGAAATCGGAACTGTGTAATCAGCCACTACGGGAAAATGGTCGCTGGCGGTGGAGAGGTTGGTGTAAGTCTGCGCCGCGCTAATTGGCGGATTCGATTCGAGGTCGTTGTTCAGCGCCTTGCTGGAGAGCACGGTTCCCTCGTAGGCGACGTCGCCATTATTCCCGAATGTATGATAGGTCCCGGCGACGTACGCCAGGTTGCCAGCGACGCTGTGGTACGTGTTGCTGGTCATCATTTGATAATCGTCACGGTAGCGGATATCCGTATCGGACTCGCTCAACGCGGCCAACAGGTTCGTGTTGGTGGTGGTAACGTCCCAATCAATACCGGTCGTGCCTGCCGGATTCAACGGGTCAACGAAGGCATTTGTGCCGGCGGCGATGAGTGTCTGGTAGTCGGCGAGACCGCTCTCACTGGTATTAAGATCGCCCAGGAGGAGAACACGGGAGTTGTTCGGCAACGTTGCCGTATCTGCGCGAATAATCTGGGCCTCCTCATTGCGAGCGGTGTTGTCAGCGGAAGTAGTGCCCGATTTCATGTGGCTGACGTAAATATAAAATTCGTTATTCGTGGTCGCGGTGATACCGGCCGGGGCAAATTCATAGCGCACGACCTGGCGGTATTCTCCATTACTCGCTCCTTCAGGCGTGCCGACGCCGACCGAGGCGAGAAGTTGCACCGTGTTGGTGTTATAGACCAAGGCGTTGGGACCATTTCCGTCGGAAGGATCGTTGCCGGTTTCCGTGGCCTGGTAAGTACTCATCGCATAACCAGCCGATATGCCGTGAAAAGAATAAAAAATGTTCAAGCCGTTCACAATCGGTTGGACAGTGGTTGTATTGCTGGTCGTCTCTTCCAGCGTGAGGATGTCGATCGGTTGCGCCGGATCGCCGCCGACGTTTTCCTCGCCGATCCCCTCGAGCACGCCGCCGTTCGTGACACTTCCGCCAACGGAGGGCGCGATCAATCCGGGAAGCGGAGTGGTGGCCCCATCGATATCGTCTTCAATGTTGTAAGCGACGATGCGGAGCGTTCGCGTTTGGGCAGAACTCAGGGAAGGAAAACTGCAGGTCGCTCCGATCGCCATCACCAACAGAACAACACGAGCAGCGAATCTTTTCATGTAGGCCTCCTAAGAACTCCCACCGTTGCGGTGGGTGAAACATCGCGCGCAATCGTTAACGTAGACATTTGGAAGAAGCAAGGAATTTGTTTGTCATAATTTGGTAATCTGGCGTGGCAGTCGACGTTGCTTGTGTAAATTTCATAGGTCATTCGCCGCTGCGTAAAGTCGTCTGCACTACGAGCAACCCTACATGACCGCCAACTTCCGATGTTCTGCCGATTCACATCTGTGCAAGCCGGCGACAATCCGCGTCACTTCGAGACATTTTCTTGTGGGCCCATGTGAGCCTGCTATCATTGCGACCAAGCTAGTATTGGAATTCGAGTCCTGGCGAGGCGAGCAATCCTCACCTGTGACCCTCCGCGACAAATCGCGACAAGCCGTGCAGCAGTCCCCATCATCCGGCCGTTTGACCAGCCTGAGCATTCTCGCCTCCGCTGACAGACCGTGCCAATCCGCGACACCCTGCGCCCAATCCCTGTGGGCCTATTTGTGAGCTCAACCACCTTTCGTCACAATTCCTTCATCAGTTTTTGTGGGTCACGTGGAACAATCCAACGGAAGGCACCGCTCTCAGGAGGCGTTCTGCAGCCACAAATCTACGGACGATTTGAGGTCACGTCGTTGTGAGGGGGTGATACCCCGAGGGTCAAATCGATAGGCGTAGTGCAATGCAACAATGTTGTGAACACAGGCTTCTTGTTGTTTCGTTGTCGTTTCGTCCACTCGGCTGCGCTCTGAATTCGTCCTCTTTACGGCTCCAGCCGGGCGCGGTAATAGCGCGCAGGCACGCTCGTGGTGGCACCAACATCCAGATAATTCGTCACGGCTCCTACAACCGTGTTGTTCGTCACGATAAAAATGTCAGTAAAAGCGTTGGTGTTGTAGTTGCCGTTGACACCACCGCTCGTGACCTGCAAGGCGTTGGTCGCTCCGGGCCCCATCATCCACGTGACAAGCATACCGTTGGTTTGCTGGTTGATGGACAGAATTCGGAACACGTTCGGTTCCAATACCACTTTGCCAGCGAGCAGCGTCCCGCCGGTGTGAATGAACTGCACGCAAGGGTTTGTGATCACCAGTGTGTCGACCTGTAGTAGTCCGCCGCTGATTATGAATGTGCCATCCCGCACATTCAACACACCGGTTTGGGTGCCGTTGGTGACGTACAGGCTGCCGCCGGCGATGGACACAGTGCCCGCCGCGCCCGCGCCACAATCGCCCACAATCATGCTGCTGTAAATGCTGACCGTACCGTTGGTCAAGAGGGCTCCGCCATCGATTGTGAGCCCGTTGTTCACGTTGATTGAGCCGCCGCCCACGCTTAGGGAGCCACCGCTGAGAATGGAGAAACCGGACGCAATCTGGAGCGTGTTCGTGAAACCACTGGTCAACAGAAGTGTGTTGACGGAACCGCTCGGCGCTGAAAGAACCAGATTGTTGATGGATAGGACGGACAGGTTTGTTTTATAACCCGCTGTGACGGCATCGAGCGTGACTGTCTTGTTGCCAGCGTTTGTGATCAGGTCGGCCGGGTCGCAATCCGATGGAGCGACAGACGGGGCACTCAAGGCAAAGGACCAATTTGTCGCATTTTCCCATTTGGCACTGGTGGCATTGGTCCAACTATTCCCGACGGCCTGGCCGGGTGAGGGGACCAAATAGTAGGCGTTTTGCTGTGGGCCATCCTCGCCGTAGTGGTCACCCGTGAAATACGCCTCGCCACCGAGACCGATCAGGAGCCGCATGGCGCCAGGATACGCCATGGAACCATAGGCATCTCCTTCGTAGTACGTGCCGTTGGTGAAATTCAGGGACGGCCAAACCACAAACTCCATATAATAATTGTTCCCCATTCGGGGTATATTGGGAAACTCGTACGAATAGAAATTGAAGAAGCCGCCGTCATCGGATTCGGTATTCGCCACGGATTGGCCGTTGCGGATCCGTTGCAGCGTCGAGGCGACGTTCACCGCGCCCGTGTACACCCCGTCGCCGTAGTTCCAGATCTGGATGTCATTGGTCTGGCCGTTGGCATCGTAAACGGCTCCCACGTTCGTGGGCACATTGGCTATGGCCGCCGCGACGACGGCGGCGGTGTGCATTGAATTGTTGGGGAAGGAGACGAACGAATACGTCTGGGCCTTACTGGACGCGACACCAAGGGCAAACATCGCGACTATGCCTTGAGCGAGAGGGTTGACTACAAAACATCTGGCCTTCATCCGGCGTTTCTCCTATGAGTTATCCTCCGCAACCAATGCGGACCATTCCGAAAAAAATCTCTTCGCTGGATTCTCCCCTCCGTGTTGTCTCACAGCAAGGTGGCGCAACGGAACACCTCTGGCTTATGGGCACAGGGATAAAGTTCCGAGTTTCTGAGCCACTCGACGTACGACCCGCATGATCCGTTAAACGTCATTGTGCCCTGCGATTCTGAAGGACACGGAGGAGGAAACGCAAACGTCACGCCAGCCTCTTCACGTCACCAGTATCAGAGGACACCAGAAAGTGGCCTGAATGTCCAGCAAAATTGGGCTTCCGCAGCCCGGCTGCGTTACCAGTCCGACAGATTCTGTCGATCTGCGACACCGTCATGCCGCCACTTAGCGGGGAAAACCAGACCGAAACACCATGCGGACCCTGCGACCAGGCAACAAGTGAGCATTTCACCCCTGAATAACCAAGTCGGCAGACGGCGAGCTTGACCTCCCGTTTTCAACCTCCGCGCCATGACGGTTGCTTGCTCCCCGCCCGCGAGCAGGAAACGTGCTACCGGTGGTTTTCCCATATCGGGACCATTATTCGCTTGACGGCCTTGGCGCTAACTAGATAGCGTGGGAACCACACGTTAAGTGGCGTTCGGTGCACGGAATCAGGATGGCGATGAGCCTGATTCGGTTTCTGCTAGCGGAGGAGATATTGACATGAGGGAGCAACTTGTCATGTTGGGCGTCGTTAGCACGCTGTTGTTCCCAGTCACCCCGTCCACTGTCCAGGCCACTGTGTTTACGGAGAATTATCCAGGGGCACCCTTTAGCTATATGAACGGGAGAGGTAAGGCTTTTGTGTCGCGCGGAATATACGATCCGTCCGAAACTTTCACGGACTTGATTGACCCTACCAATTACACGATATCGCTGCTGCCCGCACACCCGCAGTTTCTCACCGCCCCGAATGCGGCTGTGAATTTCATGTCCGTGTTGGCCGCCAGTTATCCCACCTGGAACTTCAACTACACGACAAATGGCAATGATTTGGCGCTCTCGGGTAATCCCAGCCTTACAGCGAGAACGTACACTACCTTCACCAACGATGTTAATGATGACGGTTCGAGTAATACTATGATCGGTGCAGAGCTTTTTCTGACAAATACACCGGCAGCAACTGACCCACAGGGCGCCAGTATGCATTGGATCCAAGTGGTCTCAAACAACTGGAGCAGTTATAAGTATTCTGGTACGGCTACGGGCTTTGTGGATGCCAGTAAATCGAGTCCGTTTTATGATGTGTGCTGTGACGCGACCAACCTTTACTTTGATGACACCCCTAGCCGCCCGAGATACGGACTCACAAACTTCAACGGCACACCACTCACTTGGCTGGCCGAGGTGTTTGTGGCGCAGGATATGGGTCCAGATGGTAGAGGCGGTGACAACGTCAACATATACGACGGTGTCGAATGGGGTTGGCAAGTCGTTCCGGAGCCTTCGTCGCTATTGCTGCTGAGTCTTGCGGGTATCACATTGCTGGCCATGCACCGTCGCCGCCGGTCCTAGTACGCACTCAGTACAGCGAAGATGGAGGGGCCGCCAACCAGCCGAATGGGACTGTTTTTGCATTTGTAATCGGTCATTCCAGCCCCGATCCCCACGGACATCTAAAATATATGGGGTGAATACCCCATTGTGGTGGGACCACGCGCCCGCATAGGCTCTGGAATTATGGGAACAGGAGATGTTGCTCAATACAGGGGTGTCTTCACCCCCACCTCCTTGAAGGCAAAACCTGTTCACGTTAGGCAGTGGGTGCCCGTGAACAATCCACAAATGGTGGTAGCGCTTCTCCTAGCCTCACCTCCACCATTTTGGTTCGCGGGCACCCGCTAATCTTCACAAAACATTCTGGATTGGTTGCTTGCGCTGGACGGCACGATAGGGGGACAGGACCGTGGCGGGGTCGTGAAGCTGCACTGCCTTTTATTGAACCCACTCACACGCTAGCCTCAGGGACTCCAACCAGCCGCACGAACGCCACTTGTGCATTTCTAATCGGTCATTCCTGCCCCGATCTCAACACACCGGCATAGAGGACAGCCGGGAAGTGGCGACAGCAGCACAAGCTACGCGAGTGCCCCTGCCGCCCAAACGTCGTACTCCTATGAGTATTACCCTGATGCGGAAGTATATTTCGAAACGCATGGCAATGTCTACTATTGGTCGGAAGCTGGTGCGTGGCATTCGAGGGCGAGTGTGCCGCAGAACGTTGTGTTGGGTTGTGTAATTGACGCTTCCAACTGCTGCGAGGTTCTCCGCATACGGTGTTTACCCCATTGTGGTTGTTGTCGGACAAGGCTTATGTTGACCCAGCGTCGCAGGGTATGGGTCTTCACTGAGGTTTGGCTGGCCGTACGCGGCGATGCTCACGCGTAAATGAACAGTAGCCAAGCCATGACAGAGGTAAATGTATGGAAACAAACATAAAGAAACAAGCACCCCGAGCATTTTATCTTGGACTCGTCGTTGTGTTTGCCCTGTTCACCCTTTGGGCGTTCCTAAGAGCCAAAGGAACGTTATAATAATCCGCCGTATCGAGAGTGCGATAGAACTGGCGAATCCAAGATCCTCCGGTCAGCGGGTCAGAATCGGGCTGGATTCGTGAACTCTCGGATGGGGTCAACACCCCCTATCGCCCACCCGGTTCCGGGCGTATCGTCCAGGCATATAAATCAATCGGCTTCGGTTGCATGAACAACAACACGGTCAGCAGTCAAAGGCATCTTCCGGATCCGAAACAATGTCGGACTAGGTATCTGGGGCAATCTCTCCCTTCGGATTGCCTGGTGGAGAACCCGAGCACTTGCCGGTATGCGGTACGTTATCTTGCTAGCGTCCTTTGTTGCCATCCTGATCGGCGGAGCTTCGAGGAGACAGCGTCCTCTGCCGAATTCAATCCGCGTAAAGCCCAACATTCAAACAGTGGAGGACGGCGATGAAGAGAAGAAATACTATAGTGACCGCATTCCTTGCCTCCGTTTTAGCGATAGGGATTGCGTGTATCGCTCCGTGCGGTTTTGCAGAGACCACAAACATTCCCGCAGTTGCCGCACAGCCTGCAACCGCACAGCCTGTACAACAACTGGTTGAACCCGCACAACCTATACTCTCAAACTCTGTACTCGCAAAGCCCGCACAGCCTACATCCACACAGCCGATGCCCGCACCAAACCCTGTCCCCGCTCAGCCGATGCCCGCGCCAAACCCTGTCCCCGCTCAGCCGATGCCCGCACCAAACCCTGTACCCGCACAGCCGATACCCGAACCGCCTTTGAACTGAACGGTTGTAGATCAGTAATGGTCCCTGTCGATGAACTGAGCACTTCAGTAGACGGGTATAATATGACCGTCATGGCTCGACGGGGCTTGAAAGATATTCGGAAGGCGTTACCACTGAAACCACGACATGACTTCACCCGAACCATCTGAAGCAACTGAGAAGCGTCATGCGCAAGAAATAGCGGACTCGAACGCGGCTCGTGCGAAGGAAGTGCAAGAATTGCAGGCGGCGCACGCGAAAGAAATAGCGCGTCTCCACGAACTTCACGCGGCTGAACGGGCGCAGCGTGAACGCACGCTATTGTGGATGTTTTTTTGCGCTACCCTCTGGGGATTGGGACTTGCGCTGTGTGAACTCATCATCGAGAAGCTGTACTTCCGTTGAGCCTGTGTGGTCTGAACAACTTGGAAAGTGGTTGAACGTTTCCCGCCAGTGGAAAATACTGCCTCCATAAAGCTATTACTATATGCGGCGCTCGCGTCACATTAAAACGCTGCATGCCAACCCACTCATACACCAACTTGGAAGACCAACCAAGCGCATAGAGCCCCTTTTACATTTGTAATACGCCATTCCGGCCCCGATCTGCCCTAGACAGGTATAAAACACACATTAGGGTGAAGACCCCATAGCGCCCCACGGTTTCTCGGCTTATTTTCACGTCATAAACACTCAACAACAAAGGTCTCTTCCAGATCCGGAAATATGTCGGACTACATGCGGGGAGCAATACGCCGATTCCTCGAAATGCCTGGTGGAAAACCCTGACAGTTGCGGGTTTGCGGTGCGTTTGGGTTCTTGCGTCTATTGTTACCATCCGGATCGGTTTAGCTTCGAGGAGACAGCGTCCTCTGCCGAATTCAATCCGCGTAAAGTCCAACATTCAAACAGTGGAGGACGGCGATGAAGAGAAGAAATACTATAGCGATTTTATTCCTAGTTGCCTTTTTAGCGTTAGGGATTGTATTTGCCGTTCACGCGGTTGCCCCAGAGCCTGTGCCGGCACAGCCGGTACCGCACAACCTCTACCGTTAAATCCGAATCAACCGTGAGCGGACGACGACGTCAGGTTTTTCGACGTCCCATACGCCACCAGAGCGCGGTCAATCCCAGCGCGGCCAGCAGCAAGGAACTCGGTTCGGGTATCGGCGTGAAGCTCCAAGCGATGGAATAGGATTCATCACCCGGGGTTGGCCCGCCCTGAGAAGCGTATCCTTTGTAGATGACTCCAAATTCGTAATACGCCGACGGGACATTCGTAAACCACAGATGCTGAATGTTATCGACGGTGCTGATGGACTGAGCGACGAGCGGTGTATTGGTGTACTGGCTGTTCGCACTGCTGTACAGGTTCAGGTTGAGATTGGCCATGCCGAGGATATTATTGGTGCCGGCGCCTGACCAAGCAGTGGTATCGCGATACCAGTCGAGCGTGATGGCCAGCGTTCCAGCCGTTCGCTCATCCAACTGGTAGAAGTTCGTCAAATTCAGGCTCACGGTGTTGAAGTCCCAACCCGTAATCGGGTCGCTGGGATGAATGCTACTCACATACCCGAGCTGCTGGATGGTTGGAGAGTGCTGGCCGCCTGCCATCTGCAGCAAGGCGCCATTGGCATTGAGCAGGCCAGCGCCCTGGAATGGATCCAACGGTTGCAGGACCTGGGTAACTGTGCCGGTCAAAGTGCCCTGAAGTCCAGCCGTACCGCCAACGACCGAACCCTGGCCCCAGCCTGGCAGCTTGGTTGCGGAGTTCAACAACACGGCTTTGATGGTGCGCGGGTCCGTCGCGGCATTGGAATTGAGGAACGTGCTCTCATACTGGTCCAGTCGCGCGATCACCGCGGCCACCTGAGGTGCGGCGAAGCTCGTTCCGTCGGCTGACGCGGTGGCGGAATGCGGTCCGACAGGCGCCGCCGGATTGTTGGTTGTGGGCATCAGCATGCCCTGGCCCGGGGCCACGATGTCGACCGCGGATCGCCCATTGACCAGATACCCGCCGGAACTGAAGTCCGTCACATTGGTGCCCCCCGTGCCAGCCAGCACATTACTGACGGCGCCGGCTGTGATGATGTTGTAAGCCCCGGCGGGAGCGCTAATGGTGTTGGTGCCGCCGACACTGCCTGCTCCAGCGCTTTGATTGTCACCGTCGTTGCCGGCAGATTTAACCACGGTCACGCGGCTCAACGAAACGAAGCTATCGATGGCCACTTCCTCCGCGTTAGTGCCGATGTCATTGAATAGCCGGCCCACATTGATGGGCGCTCCACCCCCCGTGTAACCGGCATTGGTGACGCTCTTGGAGCCGAAGCTCATGTTGATAATCTGGACACCCGTCAATGAATTGGTTGCCAAGAACCACAGGCTATTCATCTCGTTGTTCAAAAAGGCCTGATCAGACGCATATCCTCCCGGTACGCCCGCGCTGGAAAATCCGACCGAATACAGGCTGGCGCCGGGAGCGGCGCCGAGGGTGGTGAGGCCCGTCGAGACCATGGTGCCTGCCACTTCCGTTGGGTGAGAACTGATCCTGCCCGACGTACCGGCAAACAGGTTCGTGGTAAGCTTCACTGCGCCGCCGAGCAGCAGGTTGTTGGTGTCCGGCACACTGCTTTCCAATTGACCGATTTTGACACCCACACCCGTGTACTGGTCAATCGCCATGGGCACGTTATTCGTGACGTTGATTAGAAAAACGGAGTTGGAATCGGCGCGGGCACTACCCAACGCGATTAAAAAGGACAGCGCGACCAAGCCAACCAAATGAACCGAGCGGCGTTTTGCCTTCATAAGCTCTCCCTTTCCATATGATCTGCATTCTCCCGCAAAACCACACAGCGCCTGCCCGGCGAGGGCAAAAAAGGAACGCCCGAACAAACCACCTCCGCGCAACCGACCCGGTCAAAAAAAGTACGTTCGTCGCGGAACTCCTGGTGCCCAGTTGCACGTCAACTCGCTAGGCGGGTTAGATCGTATCCCAGAAGTTAGGGCGAATTGCAAGCCTTTTATTTTGAGATATGATCTGACATTTCCCATCATGGCTTGTGCCCGCGACCAGCGCGGGTATTCAGCCTCATTGCTCAGCATTTTATCCCCTCGGACACTGCTATCAAGCCGTTTTGCGACTCCAAGATCGGTTTGCTGACTACGGGGGAAACGGTTTCTGCCCTCCGTTGCGTTCCGCATACCGGCTGTTCCTTCAAGGTCGGAGTCCTCATGACAGCGCCTCCGGAAGGTTCTCCGTCCCCTGAAGCTGCGATGCGATTACTGTGCCCGGATTTTATCTTCAGCCTGTTCACAACTGGTGCCTGTGTTCCTGCCGTATCCGGATTCACAGTCCTCACCAGTGGACGTTCCATGAGCGCTTTATACTCAGCCTGAATCTGCTCCCCTGTCACCCGCTGTGGTACGCGAAACCGCTCCCATTTTCGTTCACCCTTCTTTGGTTGCGGTTGGTAGGCGGCGTAGAGCATCAACCAGAGCTTCCCGAACGGATCATCACGCTGTTTCCTGAATTGCGTGACGACGTACTGCTTATAGTTCTGCGAGCCGCCAGTGATGATGCGGAGGTACAATTCTTGTCGTCGTTGCTCAATGCGACGCTGGCGGTTTTCCTCACGCTCACCAGCTTTGTTCTCGCGTTGCGATTGTTCACGAGCCAGGTGTGGTGCCTGCCAGTCGTCAAGTAGCACCCTGACGGAGTCGATGTCCACAACAATGCAGGTCATCAAGCAGCTGCACACTCAGCGCAAATTGACTGAGCGCCAACTCGAAAAGCTTACCCTGGTAATCAGGGCGCTGACATCAATGGATGGAATGCAGGGAACGATGAGAAGCGTAAACCTCATTTCACAGCGGCAGCACGAGCCAGGACCGCCGCCGCACAACGGGCACACTGGGCAAAGATTAAGGCGGCGCAGGAGAAGTAGTAACGGCTGGACTGTCAGTCGTCAGCGAAACTCGGACATGGCTGGGTTGACAGGGCTGAATCAGCAGCAACTCGCCAATCGAGCAGTCAGTCACGCCTCAAGAAAGAATGTACGATCCTGACAAGTGCCTCCTGTAGGTCACGAGGCAACTTCGACCAGGCGTCGACGATTTGATCCAGTTCCGAAGGCAGAGCCGACTGGAAGAAGCCTATCTTTGAATAGGGACAGGATAAACTGGAAAACTGCGTTCGGCATTTAGTATTGTGCTGAATCCAAATGATTTTCGATCAATCAGAGTTCGACATCAGATGTGAATGGGGTCGACAGGGTGTTACACAGTTAGCCGGAATCAGCGACGCGGTCATTATTGTTGACGTGATGTCTTTTTCCACATGCGTGACAATAGCCGCCGCCCGTGGAGCCGTGGTCTTTCCTTACCGGTGGAAAGACGACTCCGCCACGGAATTTGCGCAATCGGTCGGAGCGGAACTGGCAGGCAGTAGAGGTGCGAGCAAGTATTCGTTGTCTCCTGCTTCGCTCCTACAAATCCCTGCGGGAACTCGATTGGTTCTTCCATCGCCCAACGGCTCCACATTGACATTGAGCACAGGCAAAACACCGACATTCGCCGGGTGTCTCAGAAACGCCAAGACGGTTGCGGATGCTGCCATGCGATGCGGTCGCAAGATCGCGGTCGTTCCCGCAGGCGAGAGATGGAAAGAAGATGATACGCTACGCCCTGCGTTCGAGGACTTGGTCGGGGCCGGAGCCATCATTTGTCAACTGACAGGGCTTCTTTCACCCGAAGCCCGTCTCGCTGCGGATGCTTTCCACAGTGTCGGAGGGCGCCTTGCGGAGTGTCTCGCGGAGTGTTCGTCCGGCAAGGAACTTAAGGAGAAGAGATTTGAGAACGACATCGCGCTCATTGGGGAAGTGGATGTGGACGACTGTGCCCCGATTCTGAGAGACGGCGCATATGAAAGCCGGGTCGCCCCTCCTTGATCGTTCGCCTGAATATCACTGCAGTCGGTTGCAGGGGGTTCAGGCGGCTGGACTGCAGTCGGGAGACGGGTCAATCTGAATAATGTCTCGCCGCCCGCATATCGCCGCCTAACAGGGGCTTAAACGTCAACTCTCCGCTCAGCGTTTGAGTCCATCGCGCCAGGCAATTGCTTCGAGTTCGACCCGCACAGCGTCCATGACGGGAACCACCGGTCGTGCCTCAAATACAAAAGCAGGGAGGGTCGAGCAGAACTTGTGAACGGTCAACGGATCATCGCAGTCCACCAACATATACCCACCCCAATCGCCCACGCGCACCACGAACAACTCGATCTTGAAATTGTCGGGTGCCTTCCATTAACGGAAGACCTCCAGGATCCGCTTCTGGGCATTCTCGTATTCTATTGGTGATCCCTGTGGACGCTCAAACCAGCTAATCATGTATTTCATCGGTATTCTCCTTCATTGAGTTGGTGTCATCGGAACGGTAATCAGGCAAAAAAGCAACGCGGAACGGGCGGGATCGGAGCGATGGCGGTTGAGGTGTGTGGATAGCATCAAACTGCTCCGATTGGAATACAGAAGCAGTTCGGATGGGTTTCTGTTTTTTTCAATTACCGGTCGGATGACTCGTCCTGCCAGCAACCCAATCAACCAGTAAAAAGGCGCAAACGAAGAACGGGAATATGCCGTATAGTGTATCGCTTGCGGAATGAGAATGCCTGTCCACCGCCAAAAAAACGGTAAGACAGAATAAGGTGGCGAGCACGCATACAATTGCGCCCGGAACTGACACGGGAACGTAGAACCAACCGAAACGCCTGAACCATTTTGCTTTCATACGTTTTTAGATTATTACGCCATTCACTTTGCACTACAAAGCATATCCTGTCAAGTCACAAATTCACGCTTCCCCATTCATCGGAGCGACGGCGGCGGGATGCGGGCGGGGCGGCGCAACAATTACGTTGTCATCCCCATTTTAATCTACGACTCCATCGAAATACTCGACATCAATCCTTTCAATAATCGCACGCATCTTCGGAAAGTATTTAACCCCGTGCGCGGACTTTTGATGGGCGTCCAGTGCCGCCTGATCGCGATACTGCTCATGCACAATGTATGCGCCCGGCTTCGTTCGCGATTTGAGCAGTGAGTAAAGAAGACAGCCCGGCTCGTGCGTCCGCATTTCTGCTCGCAGCTCCGCGAAGAGACGTTCAAGTTCTGCCTCGTGTCCCTTCTTTACCTGAACAATTTTAAGCCCGCCAACCATAATTCATTTGGAGTATAAGCCGTCTAAGCGTGATGTCAAAAAAACGCCTGGCATGGTGATGTTTTACATGTGATAGGGAAGTCTGCCAACACCGGAGTCGGGAAATGGGCGGAATGGTTCGACTTGGCGTTAACGGAATGCTGATCTACTCCACTAAGAAGCAAGGAGCTATACGGCAGAAAGGAGTTCGTCGATGTCTGAGGAATCCGTCGTACGCGACCTCTTCGACCGATGGGAACGGGTATGGCACGAGGGCCGGTACGACTTGGTGGCCGAATGTGTGGCGCAGGTCCACACCCGGCACGACGAGTCGGGCACTCGGCGGGTGACGCCGGAGGAATACGCGGCGGAGATCGCCGTCGCCCGGCGGGATCGGCCAAACACCCGCTTCATCGTGTACGACCATGAAATCGCCGGAGACCGCGCATGGTTCCGCTTTACGCTGATGTGGACCGACCCGGGCACCAGCAAGACTCGCACTCGGGCAGGCATGCAGACCTACCGGGTCGAGGGAGGCAAGCTCGCGGAGACCTGGCTCTCACTGCTCAAGGTGGGCTCGGCATGGCCCGACGCTGTTGGGCAGGAGCACTGGACGAGCAAGCGCGCATAACCAAGCGAGGGATCGCCAGGCTAGTGGCGTAAGTCCTACCCGACTCACCAAGGCGAAGTCCGTTAATCTCGCGGAGGCGGGGCTCAGACGAGGATGAGCATGGCTCCAGGTCAGTTCACCGAGTCGTAAACGCGGCTTGGGTCGTTGTTGTGGTTACCCTGAGTCCTCTCGGCCGCGCTTCTTAAGCAAATGCTACGGCAACGAGATGTCGATGCGGTAGAACTTGCTCTGGTTTGTCGCGCTCAGGTCGGTGACCTTGACCTGGTTGTTGACGTTGGTGACTGGACTGGCAGCTCCTGTCAATGTCGCCCATGTGCCGCTGACCAGATTCGTCGTCGATTCGACGGTGTACGTGCGCCCCCCGGCAATTGGACTGAAGAACAGGTTCTTCTGCTTCGGCGCGCCGGGTACGCTCAGAATCTTCAGCACGAACACCGACGACGGATTCGTCGGGTCAAGGCCGGCCACATACTTGAACAGGTTATTCTGGCCGGTGCCGTCGGCGTCGGCGTTGGTCAGGGCATTCGCGCCCGTTAGTCCGTACGATGCGATCCATGCAGCAAACGCTGTGTTGACGGTGATGGAAGCGGACTGGGAATTGGTGAGCAGGCCGTCGGTGACGCTGAAAGTGACGGAGTAGGTGCCGGTTTGCGAGAGGGTCGGGGTCCAGGCGAAGGCCCCGGTGGCTGTGCCAAAGTTCGCCCCGCTGGGCAGCGGGTTGGCCGTGAACATGAGATTGGTGCTGGTGGGGTCGGCGGCCGAGAGCGTAAAGGCCAGGGGCTGGCCGGTGGCCACGGTTTCGGCGCTGATCGGCGCGAGCACGGGGGGCTGTTCGCCGTCCTGATAGAGGGCCTGGACTTCGGCTGGGATCAGGGTGCGGTTGTAGACGCGCACATCGTCGATCAGACCATTGAAGAAGAAGCCCACCGGGCCATAGCCGAATTCGGCGCCGATGCGCGTGACACCATTGGTGTTCATCACGAAGTCGCCGCCCCAGTTGGGATTGCCCGTCTGGTCGGGGCTCTGGGGGACGCCGTTGAGATAGACTGCGAGGGTGGATTTGTCGTAGACGACGACAATCTGGTACCAGGCGTCGTTCTGGATCTGGCCGGCAGCGAACACAATCTGGTTCCACCCGGCAGCGGTCTGGCCGCCGAGAAACAAGCTGTTGTCCGTCACCCAGAACCGAAAGCCGCTGGCGGCATAGAGGGAGCGCAGGCAAAAGAACACGCCGTAGCCGGCGGCGGCATCGTGGGGGTTGATCCAGGCGCAGACGGAGAAGTCGTTGGACAGGCTGATCGTGGAGTTATCGAGGTCGACGTAGTCGTTGGTGCCAGCAAAGGCCAGAGCGCCGCCGATGATTCCCGTGGTCCAGCCGGAGGTGCCGGTGAAATTGAACCCGACCAGGGTGCCGGGGTTGGCGCCGGCGGAATCGGAAGCAATGGTGCCGGAGGTTTCATCGAATTTCCACCAGTCGATGAGCCCGTCGGTCTCGCTGTTGAGCACCGAGATGATCGTGGTGTTGGAGGCGCTCCGTCCGGCCGAATCGGTGGCGAGGAAGGTGATGTTGTAGGCACCGCCCTGGCTTGCGCTCGGTGTCCATGAGAATGTGCCGTTGGTGGGATTGATAGACGCTCCGGGCGGCAGGGGGACGGCCGCGTAGGTGATCGGGTCGTTATTCGGATCGGTGGCCGACACGGTGAATTGCAGGAGCTGGTTCGTGTAGACGTTTTGGTTGCTCAGCGGCGT
>Ga0302326_10001608_pt1 | contig 56961 bp, 56 predicted proteins | sample Palsa_T0_3_FD_202264 | JGI IMG/M metagenome (GOLD analysis project Ga0302326, IMG submission 202264) | Peat permafrost microbial communities from Stordalen Mire near Abisko, Sweden - Palsa_T0_3 | ecosystem: Environmental > Terrestrial > Soil > Palsa > Peat permafrost | place: Sweden: Abisko...
ACCAAACGGGCCCGCCCCTCCCCCCCCCCCCGCCCCGTTTCTATATTTTTTTCGTTTTATTTTTTTTTTTAAAAACCCCGGGGCGCCCCCACCGCCCCCCCCGTCCGGTTTTTAGGGTAACTCCGGTCACGCATCAAGCGGCTTTCGACTTTGAATGGCCGCCGCTCGTTTTTCTTTTCTTTTCGGTTTTCTCCTTCCCTTCCTTTGCGGCTGCGGCGCGCACAGCCTTCGTGTCCACCTTGAACAAAGCAGCCGCTTCGATGAGTGGGTCGTCGTCCTTGCTTTCGTTGGTGGTCTCTACACAGCCGAGCAGGATGGTCTCAAAAATGAGCGATGCCAATCCGGCAGCGTCGGCTTTTTTGTAGAGTATTCGGGCTTTTTGGGCCGCTTGCCAATCGCGCGGATCCTTCGGATTTTCCAATCCATGCCGTTTCGCAACACGGCACGCCTGTTCATGCGGCAGGGAACGCAGCGTGAAAGCCGCCACCATGCGCATTTCTTCGGTTCCCAAGTGCGGCTTAACGCGTTTGAGAACATCGGCCAGCAAACGATGCCGAAACGAAACGGTCTGTTTTGCTTTCCGATTGGCCGCCTTCTTTTCGGCTTTCCACTGAATGTGTTGCTTTTCCGCCTGCTGTTGCTCCCGGAAATGAACCTTACAGGTCTGGTCCGCGCAAACTTTCACGAGCCGGCCTTTTTCCAGGCCATCCGCGTAGATCGCCGGGGTTAGCCGGTTACATAGGCGCTGCTCAGGCTTCGCTTCTTTTCCTTTTCGCGCTTTTCGTGCAATGACTTCGACATAGTTCCGTCGCGGAAGGATGGGGCTTTCTTCCGTGAGGTTGTACTTCTCCGAAATCATCACGAGCTTCGGCATTTGCTCCATGCGTTGGGCAATGTGATGGTCGAGTTTGCGATTAAAACATTCAGCGTCGGAACACGAGTCTTGGCGGACTTCGCTGAAGAGCAAGGTGTTGAAGCCCGTCCTCTTCGGACAGTTCGTGCAACTGCCTGCCTCCGGCAGAAGAGTTTCTTCGTCTTTGGAGAACGGGACCGATTTGAGGCTGAGGTACACGTTTTGTTCAATCCACGCCTGCAATCGGCTCACAGGCACTAGACTGCGTTCCTCGTCCTTGGCTGCAAAGTATCCGTCAAAACAATGGGCCAAAGCCTTTTCTTGCATCTCGGGCGTGAGCTTGGCGATCAGCATTGCGTGCTCAACTCCGATGTGTCCGGCGGTAAAGGTCTGCGCGGCACCTTCAGTCAGGTCCAAGAGCTTCATGCGCTTGGCGACGAATGACGCCGCTTTTCCTGTCTTGGCCGCTATTTTTTCAATGGTGTACTCTGCGCCCTCCCGGTCCAGTAGGGCGCGGAAACACTGCGCTTCTTCAAACGGATGCACATCGGCCCGTTGAAGGTTTTCGATGATTTGAATTTCCAGCGCCTCGGTATCGCTGAACGACCCGATGCGAACCGGAATTTCTGAGAGGCCCGCCCGTTGTGCGGCACGGTAGCGCCTGGCTCCGGCGATGATTTCAAAATGGCCGTTCACTTGACGCACGACAAGCGGGGAGAGGATGCCTTTGCTGCGGATGCTCCCGGCAAGCTCCTCCAACTGCTCTTCGTCGAATGCTCTGCGCGGATTGGTGCTCGATTCCACCAACTCCGCAATCGGAATACTCGCGTACTCTTTCAAATTCTGACTCGTTGCTGTTGTGCTCATTTTCTTCTCCTTTTTGAAGTTCTTCTTTGTTTCAGTACTCCTCGGGCAAAAGAATCGTGGTGATTTCACGATTGGCTTCGGTGATGACCCACAGTTTTTCGCCTGTGGTCGTTTGGTAGGCGCTCAAGAGCCGGAAACCGTGTTCGAGGCTCAGGGCATTCTCTTGTTGGTCCTCTTCGTCGAGGTCGCCCCAATCCCCGCACATGTGTCGCTCCAGAAATGTCTGCGGAGTGTTCCCGGCCCGCTCCAAGGCCGACAAAGCGCCCGGAGTGGCGACGACTTGTCCTAGTCGAAACAGCGCGAGTCTGGGAGTTTTTTCCATCTTGGTATTTCTCCTTTCTTGATGTGCATTTCTGCTTCTAGCGCGGCGCACTTTGCCGCACTAAAAAGCAAATGCTCTTCCTAGACGCGCCTCTGCGCCTGGCCGTCCGCGCTGTCAAGGGCGGCGGGTTGAGCCGTTCATCGAAGCGCAGCGAAGACCCTTGACAGAACAAGCGGAGGGAGCAGGCGCATGCTTTGCGTCGGAAGAGCAATTGAATTGAAGAGATAGACACTTACGCATTGAAGGGTTGTGGTTTTATGGATTCGCTGAAGACTGCGTGTGCCGCAATTATTTATGGTACGATACGTAAAGCAACATGAAAGCAATCGGTGATCGTCGGATTGGAAACTGGAGACGGTCAAATCCATCGGAAGGTGCCGAGGTGCAACGATGGAAGTGTTGGAGTTGAATCGTAGCGAGTACGAACGCGTACGGCGGCGTCTGAATACTCGCCTTGGCAGCTGCCTACTCTGTTCTGTTCCCGTTCCCCTGGTGTTGCTATCGCTGGGCGTTCCGCCGCCGCTTGTCTTAGTCCTCACCATTGGCGCGGCGGTGATGATCGGCGTGGCCTATCCGCTCTGGTGGAGGGCCCGCCACAATCCCGGTCGGCACGACGTTCGAGAGAGACGGACCGTGTGTTTACTATTTGCGTGCAGATCATCGGCGATTGTTTCAGCGGTGACTGCGGCGGTCGTTTGGGTGGCTTTTGCCGGAAGCGACGGGCACACAGCGAGCGTTGTATGGGTCGTGATGCTTTCGGTGTTCTCGGCGGCGTGCTTTCTCTTGTCGGTCTACGTCCAACGCAAAGCCCTGGTCTTTGGGGGAGACGAGCGGGCACTCGTCCCGCAAGAAAGAAGAAGCCCCTAGAAAGGGGCTTCTTCTCCGTTCGAGGGCAGCTCAGGAGGCTCTGCGCCGGGGTCGCGCTTTTCCGCGCGATCCAGTTTGCCAATCTTGCTCAGATGGATTTCCGCGAGGCGAATTTTCAGCTTTTTGTGTTTCTTGTCGTTGAATTCGCGATAGCGCAGTTCGCCTTCCGCCGCCAGGTGCGCGCCTTTCTTGAGCGTTGCGGCGAAGGTCGTGAGGTTGGCCCACGCGATCAGGCGATGCCACTCGGTGCGATTCACGTACTCGCCGGATTTTTTGTCCTTCCACGATACTTGCGTGGCAAGGGACAGGATGGTGTATTCGTTGCCGTTCTTGCTGGTCTTCACTTCGGCGTCTTTGCCCAAGAATCCAATCAGTCTTACGGTGTTGTCGTACATCGGTAGAGCTCCTTTGATGCCCTGAGTCTCTCAAGGCACACCACCCGGAGGGCGCGAGTGTGAGGCAGCTCCCAAGTGCCAAGGTCTGCTTTCTTGGAGGGGCCCAGGCACTGGGAGGAACCAAGACCCCTGAGGGCGCTCCGGCGAAGCAGAAGACCGCCGCGCCGCAGGGCGCTGCCTTGTTTGCATTCGCGGTGCTTGAGAGCGAAGCGGCGGAGAAGGGCTCAAACGCCGTTGACTGAGTTCTATCGGGCGATGAAGGGAAGGGAGTTGAAGCATCGAACCGCTGTGCAATGAGCCTAGATATGGACATTACAAGCTATAGTGGGTATAATTAGGGCCATTATGAGAAAGAAGTCTTCGCGCGCTTTGCCCATACCGGTGCGGAACGCCCTTCGCAAGCTCGGTCGCGACATCCGTGACGCTCGGCTTCGCCGTCGCGTCTCGACTGTGATCATGGCCAACCGGGCGTTGATCGATAGAAAAACGCTCCGCAAGGTAGAAAACGGCGATGCAGGCGTTTCTGCTGGGGCGTATGCCACCATTCTTTTTGTATTGGGAATGACCGATCGCCTTGCCGAGTTGGCGGATACGCGGTTCGACAGGGTTGGACTGACGCTTGAAGAGGAAAGACTGCCGAAGCGGATTCGTTCTGTGTCGAAGCTCGGTTCGACGGGTACGGAAAAATAACGGATGGAAGAAAAAACGTACGTCTATGTCGAGTTTGGCGGGACTTCTGTCCCGGTGGGTACCCTTTGGTCCAGAGCGCGCAAAGGCCAGGAGAGCGCCAGCTTTGAATACCAAAAGAGCTGGCTGGAAAATCCGAAACGCTTTTCTCTAGAGCCTGCCCTTATTTTGGGACCTGGTCCGTACCATACCGAAGAAGGCAAGGCTCTTTTTGGCGCTCTCGGCGACTCCGCGCCCGACCGCTGGGGACGTGTACTCATGCGTCGCGCGGAAAGCCGCCAGGCGAAGCTAGAACGCCGCGTTCCCCGCACGTTACGAGAGATTGATTACCTCTTACTGGTTGACGACGAGGCACGGCAAGGCGCGTTGCGATTTGCCAAGAGCGAGGGTGGGCCGTTCGTTCGCGAAGGCGGACAAGCGCGGATTCCGCCGCTCATCGAATTACCAAGACTCCTTGCGGCGGCAGAGCACTTTGAAGAAGACAAAGAAACGGAAGAGGAGATCCGGCTGTTGCTGGCTCCGGGTTCCTCGCTCGGAGGTGCGAGGCCCAAGGCTTCGGTGCGCGGCACGGATGGCCAACTCCTCATCGCCAAATTCCCACACAAAGCGGATGAAACAAACACAGTCTTGTGGGAAGCGCTGGCTTTGAAACTGGCAAAAAAGGCTGGGATCGTGGCGGCCGCATGGAGACTCGAACAGGTTTCGAACAAACCGACCCTGCTGTTGTCGCGATTTGATCGCGACGGGAAGCGGCGGCTGCCGTTCCTGTCCGCCATGAGCATGTTAGGAGCAAAAGACAGGGAGGCGCACAGCTATCTTGAATTGGTCGATGCTCTTCGCCAGCACGGGGCGCAGGTCGAGAAGGATCTCGAACAGTTATGGCGGCGCATCGTGTTTTACGTTCTTATCTCCAACACGGACGACCACCTTCGAAACTTGGGTTTCCTCTACTCCGGGGACGCTGGCTGGATTCTCGCGCCGGCCTACGATCTCAACCCCGTGCCTGTCGAAGTAAAACCCCGCGTGCTTACAACCAATATCGACCTGGATGACGGCACGGCATCCATTGAGCTCGTCCTGAGCGTGGCTGAGTATTTCGGCTTGTCGTCGAGTCGCGCAAGAGAAGTCATTTCGGAAGTCGCGAGGGCCACGGGAACATGGCGACGCGAAGCCGCTGGTCTTGGGATCGCACGAACGGAAATCGAGAAGATGTCGTCGGCGTTCGATCACGAGGATTTCAAAAAGACCAACAAGTGCTGAAAAACCTGAAGGAGGTACCCCGTCATCGGTGTTTGTGCATTTTGTACATGACGGGCTGAGATTTTAGGAAGCTTGACGAAACCGCGGTTACTCACCTTTTATACCTCCGCTTTAAGAATGATTGAGTCTCCTTACAACTCCGGCCCTTCCTGCGCTCCTGTAATTGAATATGCACAGTAAAAATGCCCCTTGCATTCAATGGTGCTATATGTATAGTATGATGGTGATGAGGGAATTTTGGCAGGCCAGATGGCAACCGAACAAAGCTAGGTGGTAAGCCATGAGAAGGAAAGTCGCATGAACCGCAATCTACCGAGAGTTGCGTATCGCCCGAGAGAGGCCGCTGAGGTGACGGGCCTCTCACTTCGATTTCTGTACTACGCCATTCAGCACAAGGACTTGCCAACAATTCGTGTCGGCCGTTGCCGCCTCATAACCGAAAAGGCGTTGCGTGAGTGGCTGGAACGAAAGACGGAAGCGGCGCTTGAAACCAGAGCCTGAACGGAGCAACTCGAAGGGTTGTTCGGTTGAAAGCCGAACGGTTTCCATTTGGCCCAGACTGCTCATCCGAAGCTATTCCAGCAACGTGCTGTCTGTTGCGATAGTGAAATCCAGGAAACTGCGATAGAGGCGTGTAAGCGAATGGATTCCTGTAGTGTCTCGAGCTGCTCGGCTTGATGGCCGCTGTTTGTTGGTGGGCGGGACATCCGCGCCAGACTGTCTCGAACAGGACAGCTCGCACTCTTAAACTCCCTTAAGATGTTTTACGGAACTTTCACAAAGAGGGCCCTCGCTGACTACGAGAGCCACCAACCCGTTCCACGGATGCCAGAGACGGTGGGCCGTCGCAAGTCCTGAGGCAGTCTCTAGAGATAAGCACTCCTGAACCGAGAACTTAAGCCCTGAAGGAGGACTCCATGACAAATGAAGCGTCCGAAAATCCACGAACAACTCCGCGAAGTAGGTCGAGCGACCATATACGAACCGTCAACGGTAGTACCTTCAACGCGTGGATTTTGGAGGGAAAGGGACCAATCGCGGTTGAATTCATGTCTTACGGCTGCGTCCACTGTCGAGAGATGGAACCCGTCCTTCAGCAAGTGGCGGAGATGGTGAAGTCCAAAGGGACAATCTTCAGGGTGAATACCGCGGACGACCAGGAACTCACAGACAACTACGAGATCGAGGGCACACCGACTCTCGTCATGTTTCTGGATGGAAAGGAAGTTGGACGAGCCGAGGGACCACCGCCGACAGTATCGAGTGTGCTGACCGCGGTGACGCATCCATTCGAATCAAAAGGTCTGGCCCGCGCGGCGGCAAGGGCGTGAAAGTGAAGACATGACGACGATTCCGCAATTGGAAAAGCAGACAAAACCGATCCTTTTATTCAACGACGAATGCGCCGTCTGCCGCAGCATCGGCGGTTGGGTGAAGAAATCGGCAGTCGGCAAATCGGGAACCGCGAGTATCGTTGTAAGACCGATTGGCGACGATCCGGATGAACTCCGGTCGCTCAATCCGGAACTCGATATATGGGACGCCTATGCGACGATTCATGTCTTGATGCCCGATGGCGCGATGAAGGTCGGAGGGGAAGCGATTGCGGAGGTCCTGCGGGATCTGCGCAACACGAAATGGTTCGCATGGATTTTCGCCATCAGCATTTTCGGATTCCGACCATTCCAGCTGGTACTCAATGTGGCTTACGTGATTCTGGCGGACGTGCGTCCGCTTTTCGGCTGCGAGAGCTGCGGCAAGCCGAGCTTCTGGGTGAGACCGATTGCACCCACGATCAAATGGGTAAAGTCCCTATTCGGCAGAAGTCGTGCGCCGATTGCGGCGGCGCATTTCTCTTCGCTCTCAGGCACAGGAACTCCGCAGCTACCAGCCTCGGGAGAGACACTTCCACTAGCACGTCACTTTTGACGCCGAGAGTCTCCACCGAACGAGCATGGGGAGTCCGAACTTGCGTCAATGTCTTTGCAACCTGAAAGCACAGTCGAGTTGGTGACTATTCGCATTATCCAGAAAGAAGTGTGAATTCCATGTCTGAGAGAAAACCTGACGATAACGCAGCCATTTATTTAGTCGGAGGTGGAATTGCCTCTCTCGCTGCGGCGGCGTTCTTCATTCGCGATGGAGAGATCCCGGGCCGCAACATCATGATTCTTGAGGAATCGGGAAGAATCGGCGGCAGTCTTGACGCCGCCGGCACTCCCGAAGCCGGCTACATCATGCGTGGCGGCCGGATGATTGAGAGCAAATATCTGTGCACCTACGATCTCTTCTCCTCAATTCCTACGCTCGATGAGAGCAAGACGGTTACGCAGGAGATCTTTCAGTGGAATGAGACGATGAAAACCTCGTCTCAATCGCGACTCTTTCGGGATGGACAGCGGATCACCGCTCCCAAATTCGGTCTGAGCGAAAAACACATCTTGACCATCGAGCGGCTGGAGCTCGAGCCGGAGCAGCTGCTCGGGCGAACCAGCATCGCCGATCACTTCGATCCATCGTTTTTTGAGACGGACTTCTGGTTCATGTGGTGCACCACGTTTGCTTTCCAGCCGTGGCACAGCGCCGTGGAGTTTAAGCGCTATCTGGTGCGCTTCACGCACATGGTTTCCGGTTTCAACACCCTCAGCGGGATCATGCGCACCGTCTACAATCAGTACGATTCGATGGTGCGGCCATTGCAGAAGTGGCTGCTGGAGCGAGGCGTGAAGTTTGCCTTCGATACCTGCGTGACCGATCTCGGCTTGCGTCAGGAAGGGAAAAATCTTTTCGTTGACGGTATCATGTGCAAACACGATGGACGAGTGGAACAGATAGAAGTAAATAAAGAAGATTTTGTAATCGTCACGCTGGGTTCGATGACCGAGTCTTCCAGTTTCGGTTCGATGGACGCAGCTCCGGTTCTGAACGCCAATTCCAATGGCGGTTCGTGGGCGCTGTGGGAGAAAATCGCCGCTGGCAGGCCAGAATTCGGTCGGCCGTCAAACTTCACCGAGCACATTGAGGAATCGAAGTGGATATCGTTCACTACGACTCTCCACGACCCAACCTTTTTCCAACTTGTTCGGGATCTCACGGGCAACGTCCCAGGTGAAGGTGGGCTCATCACTTTCCCGGAATCAAGCTGGTTGGCGTCGATCGTTTTACCTCATCAGCCGCACTTTATCGACCAGCCCTCGGACGTTCAGGTCTTCTGGGGCTATGGCCTTGTCGTAGATAAGCCGGGCGACTTCGTGAAGAAACCTATGTCCGCCTGCAACGGCCGGGAAATAATGACCGAGATTATCGGTCACTTGCGACTGGAGGCGCACGCAGCCACGATTCTAAGAACCAGCACCTGCATTCCGTGCATGATGCCGTTCATCACCAGCCAGTTTCTGCGCCGCGAGAAAGGCGACCGCCCGCAGGTCGTACCGGAACACTCGAAGAATCTCGCTTTCGTCGGACAATTCTGCGAACTCCCGGACGACGTGGTGTTCACCGTGGAGTACTCTATTCGCTCGGCGCAAACGGCCGTGTACTCATTGCTTGGGTTGACCCGGACACCACCGCCCGTTTACAAAGGCAATCACGATCCCCGCGTCCTTCTAAAAGCATTTCTGACGCTACACGGGATTCAGGCCCACGCTTAGGAACGTTAGAAAGCAACTGCAACACTGACTTCCACAGAGTTTGAAATTGACCTTCACAAAGACTGCGCGTAGCGGAGGGGCCGGTCTCCGCTGCTTCTCCAGAAGTAGGCGAGGATGATCACACTTGCGATCGCCGCGTAGGCACACCATAGTGAGGTGAACGCGTAGCTCTTAAACGCTAAAACAACGAGGAGAATCACCAGGTTTGCCGCGCCGAAAAGCACCATCGCTCTGACCTTCGAAAAAAACAGCGAACCGCAGATTGCAATCACGTAGAGCAATGCAACTGCTGAATTGTTTGTGGCCTGGTTGATGTACACAATACTATTTCCCTTCACAGAGACCTGCAACGGGTAGGCGGTGAGCGCCCACAAGATGTAAAGTGCAGTCCCGCCGCCGAGCACGACGAAAGGCAGCATGCGCCTGCGACTTTTCCCGTCAGGCTCAAACAGAAGTACGCCCAGCGGCAGCAGGAGAGGGAGGAGCCCCTGTGCATACAGCATGAACGCCGCGCCCATGTTGTGCGTCACCGCGGGCGAGAGAATCCCATCCAATCCCAACCAAACGAATCCTTCGATGAATTGATGAACGGCGAATAGAATGGGCAGCGCCGCGAAAAGCAATTCGCGTCTGTGCTTTACCTTCGTCAATGTGAGGACGCCGACGGCGCCCAGAGCTGTGCTGCCAACAAAGTTCGCTGCGGCTGAAAAACACATGGTTTCTCTTTTCTCTGCGAAAGGATTGCACTCAGCATCACAGAAGGCAAAATGTTTCTTAGGATACAGCGGCTGGATTTATCTAGATGACCGCGAATTAGTCGGATCATCGGGTGTCTCGAATAGTCGAGCATCGAGAAGATGTCCTTGCGTGCGAACTGAGCGTCCATATTCGTCGGGTGTAGCTCTCCGGTGATTGCACCATTTCACTTATGCTCTTTCCTCGCGGCGTGAATGTAATGTTTTACTATTGCGGGTTCCAGAGAGAATCGGTTGACCTTGTCCTCAAATTGACGGTCACCCAACGTGAAGCGGTCGTGCTGCCTGAGATGTTCGCCCCAGGAATCGACGACGAAACTTTCCAAATATCGATTGGGAATTTCTGAGTCGTAAAATATTCCCCAACGAACCGCACCGTCACGACGTCGAATTCGTTGGTAGTGGTAAATCATCTCCAGGAATTCAGGTGCGTTTTTCGGATCGATGGTGTATTCGACCGTAACTAGAATCGGTCCCTGATCGAGAGCCGGTTCCGCGTACAACGCTGGTTTTCCCCAATGATTCCAGCTGCTCAAGTCAACCTTCGCAACGGGCAGTGGGAGAGGAAACCTTAGTAGGATGCACGCGACGATCCCGAGACTAGAGAACGAGAGCGCAAGATGGGCGCTGGTGTGGTCGGCGGCATAGCCCCAGATCGCGCTGCCCGCGGCGACGCTCCCTTGAAAAACCAGAAGGTAGACAGCGAGCACTCTTGCTCGTACCCAATCGGGCGCTAAATTTTGTATCAGAGTATTGAACAACGACATAAACACGATCCAGGCCGCGCCTCCGAGCGACATCAAAGCACATAATAGAGCTAAACTCGCCAGCGTGCCGGTTGCCAGAACGACCACACCAAAGATTGCCGTCGCAGTAGCCAGTAGAGCTTCCGCCGACAGTACTGTGCGAGCGCGCTGAAGCGCTACTGCCCCCAGAACGGCCCCAACTCCAAAAAAGGCGAGCAGCAAACCATAACCAATGGAGCTTTTGTTTAAGGTTTTCGCAACGGTTGGGAGTAGCGCCCAAAATGCACTGGTGCAGAAGATGATGCAGCCAGCGCGTACCAATAGAATACGAATACTCGGGGAATAGCGAACGTATCGGATGGCGGCAAAAGTGGCTCCGCTGACTGTTTCCGCTGGTAGCCTCCTTTTGCGGGCAGGATACTTCCAGCGGGCTATAACAAAAATTACGCCAAGAAAAGAGAGTGCGTTCAGGACAAACGCGGTTCCCACTCCCGCCGCGGCGATAAGTAGACCAGCCAATCCAGGTCCGACTGCGCGGGCGAGGTTGAATTCAATGCCATTGAGGGCCAGAGCAGGGGCGAGATCTTCTGCCGGAACCAAGTCGGGGAATATGGCTCGCCATGTAGGGGACTCAATGGCATCTCCAAGTGATAGTGCGAGAGTTAGCAGCAGCAAGAGCCACGGTGTCATCACGTGGGCGATGGCCGCGATGGCCAATAAAATCGCGATGCCAGCCATCCAGATTTCCGTGCCAAGTATTAACTTCCTGCGGTCGAAAATATCGCCGATAGCGCCCGCGGGAAGTGCGAGCAGAAAAAATGGCAAAGCAGCTGCGGTCTGAATCAAAGCGACATACGTAACGCTCGTGGTCAGCGAAGTCATGAGCCATGCCGCACCTACGCTTTGCATGAACGCCCCGATATCCGAAACTAGATCGGCCGCCAGGAGGTTCCGAAAAAGCCTGATGCGCAAGGGACGCCAAGCGCTAGTAGTTGAGACCGATGGAGCGTGAGCGACCGGTGTCTTCATGGGACCTTATTATTAGGCAAGACTGGCTTGAAATTCCGAGCGATTCGAAGGTTTCAGTAGTTTCAACTTGCCGCGTCGATGGGAATCACGAAATACAGAAACCATGATCCAGAAGGCAGTAGCGCGCATTGCTTTTAGGATTTGAAATGCCTGACACATGGGCGCGGGGAGTCTTCAAGGAATGAGAACCACCGAGCCAGAGCCAGTTTCGTTTTTTATGGCGAGAAGCGCTTCATTTGCGTTTTCTAGTGGGAAGGCCGTTATTTGCGGACGAATCTGTAGCGTATTTGCGACGTCCAGGAAGTCGCGCGCATCTTGACGGGTCATGTTGGCGACACTGCGTATTTGTCGTTCGCCCCAAAGAAGCTTGTCGTAGTCAAAGGAAGGGATGCGGTCCAAATGGATGGCATTGATTGCCACGATGCCCGCTTTGCGAAGGCTGGCGAGAGCATCGACAATAACCTTGCCGCTCGGAGCAAACGTGATCGCGCGATCGAGGGGAACTGGCGGTTTGTCATCTTCTTTTCCGACCCAGTCCGCGCCGAGTGAGGCCGCCAAGTCTCTATGGGCTTGTCCTCTCGTTACGACATAGACCTCACATTTCCAAGATTTCAGAATAGGGATAGTCAAACTTGCGGAACTGCCAAAACCAAACAGGCCGACGCGCTCCCCGGATTCAACGCCCGCAACGCGCAAGCTACGAAATCCGATGATGCCAGCGCACAGTAAGGGAGAGGCATGTCTATCATCCAAGCCAGCAGGCAAGGGAAAAACAAAATCCGTTCGCACGAGCGCGTATTCCGCGTAGCCTCCATTCACCGAATACCCGGTGAACGTGGGTTCGTTGCAGAGGTTTTCCATTCCGTGTTGGCAGAACCAGCAGTCGCCATCAACTCCGCCCAGCCAAGAAGCGCCCACACGTTTTCCGATCGGAAGCTCAGCCGTCGCGCCTTCGACTATTTCTCCGACGATCTGGTGACCTGGTATCAGATTGAGTTGAATCGGAGGTAGATCACCTTCGACGATGTGCAGATCCGTACGGCATACCCCACAAGCCGCGACCCGCAATAGGACATGCCTCGCTCGCAGCTCGGGCCGGGGAACGTCCGCGATTTGTAGGAACGGGTCAGTGGCGGCACGAACTGAAGGACAAATAGCAGCTTTCAAGTTTTCCTCATTATTCTTCGCTCAGAGGCAAGTCAGGCATTGCTTTCTGTTGCTGAAACAAGAGACGGAAATCGATTATTGCAGAGGAGAAACGCATGCGCTGTGCAATTGGGCACGGCAACGCGGATGTGATTTCGGACGAGGCAAGCCGAGTCAAAGTTCGGATCGTCAAGACCAATGAAGATTTCATGATCGCTCGGCACGTTTCCTCGACGCTCGGGTGGAAGAGAGCCCAACGTCGTAGAATCAGCGGCCCCGTTGGTTGTCGCGCCACATGAGGAACGAGAAACAATGTCGCTATCCAGATCAACGTGCCCTCCGTCTGTCCAATACCGCACAGTTTCCTAAAGCAGGCAGTGTCATAGTCGAGAGCGAGAGTGATTGACGGAGAAGTATGCCAGGCACCCAAGGAGAATTTCCAATGTCCAAAAGCGATTCAGTTGTTGCCATATATAAAACGCACACGGAAGCAGATCAAGCGGTCAAGGAATTGCAACGCGACGGCGTCGATATGCATACCCTATCGATCGTCGGAAAGGGCTACCACACCGAAGAGCACGCAGTGGGTTACTACAACGCGGGCGAGCGCATGAAGTATTGGGGCAAGGCGGGCGCTTTCTGGGGAGGATTTTGGGGACTGCTCTTCGGTTCGGCTTTTTTCATGATCCCGGGCCTTGGGCCAATATTGGCGGCAGGTCCAGTTGTCGGTTGGATTGTGGGAGCACTCGAAAGTGCGGTCGTGGTTGGAGGCGTAAGCGCATTGGGAGCGGGACTTTTCAGTCTCGGAATTCCTAAAGATAGCATCGTGAAGTATGAAGCGGCACTCAAGACGGATAAGTTTCTACTGATCGTTCATGGCGCGGCGGCCGATGTCGCAAAGGCAAAGGACATCATCACCAAGACGACGCATCCAGACGAATGTCTAATGCACTACGCGGAGACATCAAAAGCGGTGGCGGTTTAGTCTCGCTCGACTGAGTGGGTAAGGCCGTATGCGCCTTGTCCACTCAGAACTGGTTTTCACAATGCGAATATCCGCTGCCCCTTCACGGGAAGCCTGCGAGTAAACGGCTTCTGGATCGCGCCGGGAAATTGATTGCAAGTCACGCCTTGAAAACCCGGGAGCCACAATGCTTGAATTCGACGCGACCTTATCCACTGCTGTGGAAATTAAACAAGGACCGGTACAGTCCGTAAAGTTGTCCGAACCTGCAAAGGTCAGCGGACCGTTATCCCCTGCACTTTTGAGCAAGATACATCGGTACTGGTTTGCTGCGAATTACCTCTGCGTGGGCCAGATCTACCTTCTCGACAATCCGTTGCTCCGGGAACCACTCCGAAAAGAAAACATCAAGCCACGGCTGCTTGGGCATTGGGGAACTTCCGCGGGACAGAATTTTATCTACGTGCATTTGAACCGACTGATTCGCGAAACCAATGCAAATATCATTTATATCTCCGGTCCTGGCCATGGCGGGCCGACGCTCAACGCTTGTGCATATCTCGAAGGAACCTACACCGATGTGCATCCTGAGATCACCCAGGACATACACGGCATGCGTCTTTTCTTCCGGTCTTTTTCGACGCCCGGTGGGGTCCCGAGCCATTGCGGACCGCACACGCCGAACTCGATGCATGAAGGAGGAGAACTTGGCTATTCGCTCATGCACGCTTTCGGTGCGGTCTTCGACAATCCCGATTTGGTTGTTGCCTGCATTGTTGGTGATGGCGAAGCGGAGACTTGTCCACTCGAAGGAAGCTGGAAAAGCGTCAAGTTTCTGAATCCTGCACGAGATGGCGCGGTGCTTCCAATTTTGCATCTGAACGGATACAAGATTTCAGGCCCTACGGTTACAGCGCGCATGAGTGACGATGATTTGCGCTCTTGGTATAAGGGTCTCGGCTATGCCGTGAATTTCGTCGAAGGGGACGATCCGGGAATTATGCATCAGCTCTTTGCCGCCGCTCTCGATAGTTGTCACGCAGGAATCAAAGAAATTCAAGCGCAATTCCGGATTGCGAACGCTGGCGAGACTACGTCTGGATCCAGACCGTTGTGGCCCATGATCGTGTTGCGCACACCGAAGGGCTGGACCTGCCCACGGGAGGTAGACGGTGTACCGATCGAAGGTACGTTCCGCGCGCATCAAGTCCCGCTTTCGAACGTGCGAGAAAATCCAGAACATCTAAAGCTGCTCGAAGGGTGGATGCGGGAATATCGACCGGAAGAGTTATTCGACACCGATGGCCGATTGGTCGCAGACCTTGCCGCTCTGGCTCCCGAAGGCAATCGGCGGATGGGGGCGAATCCGCATGTCAATGGCGGACGACTGTTGAAGTCGCTCGATTTGCCCGACTTTGCCGACTATGCGCTGGCGATTCCCGGACCGGGAGAGGTGGTGGCGGAAGCACCCCACAAGCTGGGAAAATATTTTCGTGATGTCCTCGAAATGAATCCGACAAACTTCCGAATGTTTAGTCCAGACGAGACCAACTCGAACCGTTTGAATGCGGCGTTTGAAGCAACCAACCGTTGCACGATGGAACCAATTGTATCGATTGATGACCACCTGGCCCCGGACGGACGCGTCATGGAAGTGCTGAGTGAACATCTATGTGAAGGCTGGCTAGAAGGCTATCTGCTTACTGGAAGACACGGAATGTGGTCTTCCTATGAGGCATTCGCTCAGGTAGTGGACTCCATGGTGACTCAGCATGCTAAATGGATGGAGCAGTGTCTCGAATATCCATGGCGCAGGCCGCTTGCGTCTTTGAATGTATTTCTGACAAGTCATGCCTGGAGAAATGACCACAACGGCTTCAGCCATCAGGCGCCTGGATTTGTAGACAATGCACTGGAACGGCGCAGTGAAGTGGTGCGAGTGTACTACCCGCCTGATTCGAACTGCTTGCTCAATGTGTTTGATCACTGTTTGCGGAGCAGAAACTACATCAACGTCGTGACCTGTGGTAAGCAGCCGCAGCTCCAATGGCTGACGTTTGAGGAAGCGCTGGCGCATTGCTCGCAAGGTGCTTCGACCTGGAACTTTGCGACAAACGATGGCGGAACTGAACCGGATATCGTTCTGGCGTGCGCCGGCGATGTTCCTACGATCGAAGCCTGCGCTACATCCTGGCTGTTGCAAAAGCATGTGCCAGGAATCAAAGTCCGAGTCGTAAATGTTGTTGATCTCAGTGTGCTCATGAGCCCTGATGATCATCCGCACGGCATGGATAACATTTCCTTTGACGCTCTTTTTACTCGGAACGTCGATGTGGTGTTCGCATTTCACGGCTATCGCTGGTTGATTCACAGTATGGTGCATGGCCGTTCGAACGAAAGCCGATTCCACGTCCGCGGATTCAATGACGAAGGCACGACCACTACTCCCTTCGACATGGTGGTGCTCAACAAAATGAGCAGATACCACCTGGCTATAGACGCGCTAAAACACGTGCCGCGATTGCGATCCCAGGCATCGGACGCAATCGACATGTTCAACCGGAAATTGTACGAGCACCACGTATACATTCGGCAACATTTTGAGGATATGCCGGAAATCAGGAACTGGAGTTGGACAAAAGACTTCAGCGAACCTTCTGCTCCTGCACCACTTGCGAAGGGACAGCCTCGCGCCCAACTCTTCACCGACTCCTAACCGCATGTTCATGAGTGGCAATCGGCTGGTTAGCCAGCTCTCATACAGCGAGAAGTTACCAACTGTAAGTCTCCAATCAGACAGTAAGAGAACGAAAGTGCTGGCTGTCTGTGCTTTCCGCGAGGCGTTTCCACGGCACTGTGCAATAGGGCACAGCATTTCACTGCGGAGGCTGCCATATTCGAATCTGAGATCGTGCGGAACGACCGACCCGACCCGAGCAGACAGACAGAAGAATCCAGAGGCCACCAATTATGAAAACTGATGAACAGTTGAAATCCGATGTTGAACAGGAGTTGCGCTGGGAGCCAAGTATTCACGCGGAGCAGATCGGCGTCTCCGTGAAGAGCGGCGTAGTTCAACTCGACGGTCATGTCGACAGCTATTTCGAAAAGTGGGCCGCCGAAAGCGCAGTAATGCGCGTCGCCAATGCGAAGGCCGTCGCCAGTGAGATCAAAGTCGAGTTACCTTCATCCGCAATTCGATCCGATGAAGACATCGCGCGGATTGCCATGAATCACCTGGAATGGAACGACTTCGTGCCTGATACCGTCAAGCTGCAGGTGACCGACGGATGCATAACGCTAAAAGGCACAACGGAATGGCAATACCAGAAAGAGGAAGTCGAGCGCGCGCTTCGGCCGCTGAAGGGTGTTAAGCGGGTGATCAACGACATTACAGTTACTCCGAGACTTACCGCCGTTGATGTGAAGCTGAAAATCGAAAAAGCACTGAAACGCAACGCAGAGATCGACGCCAAGCAGATTACCGTCGAGACGTCTCACGGAAAAGTGACGCTTCGCGGAACGGTCAGTTCCTGGTCGGAGCGCGGCGAAGCGGCGCATGCCGCCTGGGCAGCCCCGGGTGTTACGGAAGTCGAAGACCTCATCACGATCGGATAGTTGGTGGCGACCCGACTTGGCGTGTGGTATCGCGCTACTCCTGTGGCGTTCAATGCCTTCACTATAGAAACATCCTGTGACGCACTCTCGGGTGTTACCGATCCTCCTGAAATGAAGAGCCGCAGCCTTGAAGTGCCTCTGCCCGCGGGAGCGTCAGAGAGACGAGGCCCAATTGATCGCATTCGAGGACAACGAACTAAACGAGTGGCTGATTGAAGCCATTGCAGACGGTTCGGGACAATTTCTGCCTGCACTCGCGGAGGCTGCGGTAGGTGCGTGCGGTGAGGAATATTCTCTGCTCAGGCCGGTGCTGATTGAATTGCACCGAAAGTATCGACTTAAAAGTCCTGCACGGGAAACCGACTATACGACGACCAGCGGGAAGGTCAGACGGTGTGACGAACGCCAAAGACCGGCGGCCCGTCGCGGGTGCAGCATCGGAAGGCCTGGCTCGGGATAGACGGAGGGGCAATGTGTTCATCATGAAAAGACCAAGAGAGCGATTGCTGCCAGGATCAAAAATGTTGTCGGTGTCGGCTTTCATGTGCTTCGTGCTTGTGAGCGCTGGTGCGACTTCGCAAACAGCGATCAATGCCGGAGAAAAGGCGCAAGAGAAGTCGAAAGCGGAATTGGAACAACTGATTTACTCCGTAAAGGGTCCGGAGTTGTTCCGTGCTCATTGCGCTGCCTGCCATGGTTCGGATGCAAAGGGTGGCGGCCCGATGGCACCGGCATTAAAGGCAAGAGTGCCGGACCTGACCGTGTTGGCGAAAAGGAATGGAGGGCAGTTTCCCACTGCCCGAGTTAGCCATACCATCATGGGCGACGAGGTGGTGGTGTCTCATGGCTCACGGGAGATGCCGATTTGGGGTCCCATTTTTCATCAGGTCGAAGCAGATCAGGATTTTGGAGCTGTGAGGTTGCAGAATCTTGTGAAATATCTCGAATCCATTCAGACCAAGTAGATGGACGAGGCAAGTCCTACGGTTCGTTTCTACGAGAATCAATCTGGTCCAAGAGTGTGATCATTCCGGAGTCCATAATCAGGACCAATTATTCTTTGCAAAATCGAGCCGCGCATTTTGGTCAACTGGACTGTTGTCTGAAAGCTTAAACGCCTAAAGTTTATCTTGGAGGATACTGGTGGTCAGCCGATTTATTCGTATCTCCGCCACACTGAGCGCACTCCTTGGATTGGTCGCAGGACTCCATGCAGCTAAACAAGAACAGACGAAGAAAGCCCAGGCAACGGGCTCAGATTCCCCGACAGGAGCAGAACTGTACAAACAACATTGCGAAGTCTGCCATGGACGAGATTTGAAGGGAGTTGGCCCGGTTCCTGCCCCGTACAGAGTGCCCCCAGACCTGACCCTTTTAGCGCAGCGTCACGGAGGCAAGTTTCCGAACTCTTATGTACAGGACGTGCTGCGCAATGGCTTGACCATGCCTGCGCATGGCCCAGCCGAAATGCCCACGTGGGGTACGGATTTCAAAGAGTCGGGCGGATTAGATGGGACTCAAGTCAAATTGCGGATTGTCCGTCTGAGCAGCTACCTTAAGTCACGCCAGACGCGATAAGGTCGTTGGTCCCGTGATTGTTTATCGGCTGTATTCGGAAACACACGAAAGGTGACAGATGAAAACCCTACTTGCGATCGACGATTCCTCATTTTCCGAGGCTGCTCTCCAAGCAGTCATCGCGCAAAATCATTCGAAAGATACGGAGGTAAAAGTGCTGCATGTTGTCGAGCCACCTTCCCTCCTGGTCGCCCGCGAAATGGGCGGATACGATGCGAGTCTGGAAGCAGTTTGGGACCAAGAAACAAAACAGGCACAAACATTGGTTGCGAAAGCCGCTGAAGCGCTTAGTACACACGGGTTCAAGGCGACTGTTGTCGTGAAACAAGGCGATCCCAAATCCATGATTATTGATGTTGCCACAGAATGGAACGCCGACTTGATCGTGCTTGGGTCGCATGGAAGAAAAGCATTGGATCGTTTTTTGATGGGCAGCGTTTCAGAAGCGACAGTTCGGCATGCTCCTTGTTCCGTGGAAGTTGTGCGTATTTCAGCCGGCCGCTGAGACGTTCCAATCCCGCGAGTTCAGAACAGATCGTTTCATCAGCGAAAAAGCTACTTGAGATCCGGCTCGGTGGAGCATCGCGAAAGGCATATCGTGGCGCTCAAAAGCATCGAACGGCATCGTACAGGGCGCATCGGGTGGTTGCGCGCGGCGGTACTGGGCGCGAACGACGGAATTCTATCAACTTCGAGCCTCGTGCTCGGCGTAGCAGCTTCCCATGCGAGCCACCGTAGCGTAGTGGTGGCAGGAGTCGCTGGACTCGTGGCAGGAGCTATGTCCATGGCTTCGGGCGAGTACGTCTCTGTCCATTCGCAGGCTGACACCGAAGATGCCGAGCTGGAGCTTGAGCGCACGGAACTCAAAACTGACGTGAAAGGCGAGCATGATGAGTTGAAGGCAATTTACGTGGCTCGCGGCCTCCAGCCTGCGCTTGCGAAACAAGTCGCCGAACAACTCATGAGCCACGATGCCTTGGGTGCGCACGCGCGCGACGAACTGGGAATTTCCGATACATTCCGGGCGCGTCCTATTCAAGCCGCCTTAGCATCGGCCGGCAGCTTTGCCATCGGAGCCGCAATGCCGCTTGCAATCACTGCTTTGGCATCCGCTTCTTTGCTGATCCCCTTGGTTTCGGGTACTTCCCTGGTTTTCCTTGCACTTTTAGGTGGGCTGGCTGCGCGCGCGGGTGGGGCGGGAGTACGGACCGGAGCTATTCGAGTTACGTTTTGGGGAGCCTTGGCCATGGCCGTTACCGCCGCGGTCGGGTGGATATTTGGCACGGTGGTCTAATGGCACGAGCAGCGTGCCATCTGGGAGGATGAACCCACTTCTAAATGGATTTACTGTCGCCAGTCTTCAATACTACCTTTAGAGCACCCTCTGCCGCCGCATTCCCAAAGGTGTCATACGCCTTCATGATGTCGCTCATCGCAAAACGGTGAGTCACGAGTCGCTTCGGCTGTAGTTTCCCGGACTGCACAACCTTCAACAGCATCGAAGTGGTGACCGTATCGACTAGCCTCGTCGTAAGCGAAATGTTCCGGTCCCAGAGTTTTTCCATATGGAGCTCGACCGGTTTCCCGTGAACACCCACGTTTGCGATGCGCCCGCCAGCTCCGACAATCGCCTGACAGATAGCGAACGTAGCAGGAAGTCCGACCGCCTCGATGGCCACGTCCACGCCTGCGCCGTCAGTAAGCTCCATGACACGCTCGGCGGCTTTCCCATCGGTGCTATTGACCAATGTGGTGGCGCCGAATTTCCTCGCGACCGCCAAGCGCTTATCGTCCAAATCGATCATGAGGATCGCGGCCGGCGAATAGAATTGTGCTGTCAGCAAGACGGCTAGCCCGATCGGTCCCGCCCCCACAATGGCAATCGTGTCCCCGGGTTTTACCTGCCCGTTTATGACTCCGCATTCAAAACCTGTCGGCAAAATGTCGCTCAGCATGACCATGGATTCTTCATCCGCGCCGGCCGGAAAATGGTAGAGACTTCCATCGGCTTGCGGAATGCGCACGTATTCCGCTTGGGTTCCATCAATGGCGTAACCGAGGATCCAGCCGCCGTGCCGGCAATGCGAGTACATATTTTTTCTACAGAAATCACATTTCAAGCAGGCCGTGACGCAAGAGATGATCACCTTGTCGCCGATCTTAAATTCCGAGACTGCCGATCCCACTTGTTCGACCACCCCGATACCTTCGTGTCCCAAGATGCGGCCTTCGGCTACGGAAGGTAAATCTCCTTTCAGGATGTGGAGGTCTGTTCCGCAAATGGTTGAGGTCGTAATTCGAACGATGGCGTCTCCGACGTCTTGAATCGTCGGACGCGGCTTGTCTTCCCAGTCCCGCTTGCCGGGACCATGGTAGACCAAGGCTTTCATCGTCGTTCTGATGGGGGATGGCGGAGTGTGCGTTGCTATTAGTTCAAGCCCAGCAGTAGTCATTTGCGTGTCCTCTAGAGAAAAGTGCAGCTTCAAATCGGATGGCCATCCCGCAAGTCTGTTCCGGCAATTTCTGTACGCACCTTGCGCAAAGTGTCGCGTGCTTGGCCGTCGGTGAGTGCTATGAGTGCCCCGCTGATTGATAGGTAGCGGACTTCCTAGAGCACGCTAGCAGCTGCTGCTGCAAACGCGCTGTCTCAAACTGCACAGTAAGTATGGCAAGGTCCATGAGATTGTCAGACGTGGATGGTCTTGCCGCGATGCGCTGTACGCCAAGCGAGCACCGCTTGAGACCCAACTCGCAATATGTGTTTTCTCCGGCACCCTGATCTTGCGAGAAAGTGTCATCAGCTATGAAAAAAGAGATCTCAAGGAAAAAGACCAAGCTGGCCTCGGCTCGTAAGAAACCTCGCCTAGTCCAACCGAGACTTATTCATAGAGATAGGAAAGACTTACAGCTGAAAGACTATCTAATGGAAGATCATCCCGAACTGAGTTTGCCTGTTGAGGACGGAAAGTCCGCTAAGACGGACCGCGTTTTGCAGCCAGGAAGACCGTGACGCGGAGTGCGGAGGGAGGATCTATGTTGGTACAAAACCTAGAGCGACAAGAGTGTCTTGGGTTTCTGAACAAAAGTGGTTTTGGAAGACTCGGGTGCGCGCACGACAATCAGCCGTACGTAGTCCCGATCTATTTTGCTTACGAATCGGAACAGCTTTTTGGGTTTTCAACGGAAGGGCAAAAAATAGGATGGATGCGGGAAAATCCGCTTGTGTGCGTGCTGGCGGATGACATCAAGAGCGAACATGAGTGGACCAGCGTGCTGGTGATGGGCCGATACGAAGAGTTACTGGACAATCCTCAGTATGAGGCGCTGCGCCTCCATGCTCACGAACTGCTTGAAAAGAGAAGTTTATGGTGGAGACCGGCGATCGCGAGCTCTCAAACGCGCGATGAGCATCTTCGCGTACTGCCTGTCTTGTATCGGATTCAAATCGAAGAAATTTCGGGGCATCGCTCCTCAGCGGATCAAGAAAGCCAGGAAGACGCATTTGCAGATCACATCAAGCTGCAGGTGCAGCCGCTAATTCCGTCGCGCTAGCCGGAGAGAGACAAGCGAAAATCGCTTTCATGACCGCTTTGGTCTCCTCTGGGCCTCGCACAGGGATTGAGTCGACGCCGATTTCGGCAACGGGATAGTCGTTGCCTCCGACGAATAACGCATCTCCGACGAAAATCATTTCAACCAAAGAGATACCCAAGATGTCTCGCAATTTTCTAATTCCATAAGCCTTGTCGATCCCAGCTTTGGTGATGTCAATGGAAGTCGTACCGCCCATTCGAATCGAAAACTCCGGAATGGATTTGTCGAGCGCGGCTTTGATTAATTTTCGCTTGATAAAGTCCGGGTCCCATTTGGCTTTTTCTTCGAGCGGGGCTTGCTGGCCGAGCGCGGAGAAGGTTATCTGGCTCCCGCGGTCTTCAATGGTCTCTCCCCATGGATTCTCAACTTTGAAACCGGCATAGTCGACAGCGTTTTCGAGAGACTTCTTGATCTTGGCCTTTTCCAACGGAAGAAAGTCTTCCGAATACAATTGTTCCCATATGCCAGCAAATAAAAAGAACTTCGTTCCGCAGGTGGGAAGGAGGGAAAGGTTCGACAAGCAATCGTCGCTTGGGATGTCCGAAAGCAATTGCTTTTCAAACTGAGGCCAATCGCCTCCAGAAATGACAGCTACCTTTACGATCCCGAGGAGTTCGCGGAGCAAGGACAAGACTTCGGGATCAACTGGCGACTTACTGACCGCAAGGGTGCCGTCTAGATCGAACACAATCAGTCTTTTCAATTAAAATACGCTCTCTTGTCCCTGGGCCCTCACGAAGCAGCCCAGCAACGTGGCGCACCGGCCAGTCATTCTTGAGTTCATACATTTGACTCATTCTTCATCTGCCGTATCAACTCTTCTACATCGATTGGAAATCCTTCGTGCACCACACCTGGTTGTGGCGCCACCATCGGAATGGTTGCGACAATCTTGAATACGATCTCCTCAGGCTGGCCGTCGTGTATCCAAGGAAACCTGAAGTGCCCTGCTTCGGCCGCGTATTGCACTCTTTCAAGCATGGATACACGGCTGAAAACTGCGCTGAAATCTGCCCGCGGACTACACGCTCGCTTGTAGGAATCTACACTGATCGAAACCGGTTGACCGGGATGACGTATTTGAAACTCATTTTTCATCGCCCAGACGGTCTTAAGATCAGCGGGGGTGACAGGCGGAATCAGAAGGTCGCTCGATAGAAAGCCTTCTTTAGACGGATTTGCATTTGTGGCCATGATCGGTTTTCCCTCTGGACCCAACTCGCTCGCTGCTTTGAGAGAGCGAATTGCCGAATCCCATTCGACTTTGTCGGCCGCTGACTCCGCCGAGGGAATAGCGCTCTCTTGTGGCATCGTGCTGACGAAGAAGCTCCTTCTAGTGGGTGTGGCCTTTGCATTGTGAGTGTTCGCACCGACAATCGACGTCGGGAGTTTTTTCCATCGTTTCGCATTCTACGCTGCAATAGCGCCCTGTTGTGATCTGGCACGTGCAGATCGGATGTGCGCACTTTACTGTTTTCATGGCTGTCATTTTCTATTCCTCGCTTTGGAACACGATGTCTGATCCAAAGACTAATTTTAGATAACCCGGCAGTATTTCTCTGTACTGAAAGAGACATCCCCGATTTGGTCTCATCTTCACAGTATTGGCCGATGTCCGTCCCCAGCGGGACGGCACCCTATGGTGGCTCTTTCTGGGAGTGTTCACAATTGAGCAGAGTAAAACGAGCAATGAGTGCACCCTGAAAACTGAGGAAGACACAATGCCAAACGACTCTCATCAACGAGCGGCTGAGTTCCATGAGCTTGCTGCGCACGCCCACCGTGCAGCCGCGGCGCATCACGGCAAAGAAGACCACCTGACTGGCCATGAACACTCGAAGCAAGCTCTTGAACACGCCAAAAGGGCCTGGCAGTCCTCCCAAGAAGCAAGCGCAAAGTCCTCAAAGTCGGCGGCGAAATCCTGAAAGTGCACAAGGTCACAAGCAAACCGGCCGTAGTGCGAAAAAAGCGCATTCTCTCCCATCTGGCAGGGTTCGCCTCTGGAGCAGGGTTGGGTGGCAATGTCTCGCGATATCGCCACAAGCAAAGCATCTACAGGCAGGGGCATCCTGCGCACACACTTTTCTATATTCAGGAGGGGGGAGTCCAACTAAGTACGCGGTCGGTTAATCAGTCTTCCGTTGTAACGGCCATCCTCGGTGTGGGCGATTTCTTTGGCGAACAATGCCTCGCAGGAGATCCGCTGCGTTTGTCGTCAGCGATCGCTGTAACCGCGAGTTCGATTCGAGCCATCAAGAAGGAAAAGATGCTTCAGATGCTGCGCACAAAAACGCGAACCTCGAATTCACTAGTTGCGTACCTTTTGTCTAGCGTGAAGAACTACCAGGATCACGTTGCGCATTTGATGAAATCTTCGGCCGAACAAAGGCTTGCAAAAGTCTTGTTGCGATTGGCGCACTTGGATCGAAATGGACCCCCGGTCATCGAGATACCAGTAGTGAATCATCAGCTTCTCGCAGAAATGGTGGGCACTACACGGTCCCGGATTAATTTCTTCATGAACCGATTCCGTAGAGCGGGCTTTATAAACTACGACGGTGGTCTGGAGGTACACCAGTCGTTGAGGAAAGTCCTTAAGAGGATTTAGATTTCATGAACGTTTAATTAGATTGTGGTCAACGTTGCGCCCGCTACTTGGGCATCAAACCTGCGCCGGGATCTGCTCACTGTTCAATATTGCACACCGGCCGAGGAACCTCCGTGGTATGCTCTCGCTTGTGTCAGTTGCACCTAGACGTGTCTCTGTTCCTCCTCCACTCTCAACCAAGAAAGCGGTTCGAACGAATAATGCCTTCGACGTGAAAGTGTTTCTAGATTCGGCCGGTCTTGGGAGAAAGGTCTGCAATTTCAAGAAGAATGAAACCGTGTTCACGCAGGGCGACCCTTCGATTGCCGTTCAGTACATCCAAGAAGGCGGCGTGAAGCTAACCGTTGTAAACAAGACCGGTAAGGAAGCTATTGTGGCGATTTTGGGCCCCGGGGATTTCTTTGGTGAAGGATGCCTCGGTGGTGAAACGATTTGTGTCGCCACTGCGACCACCATTTCGCTGACCACGCTACTTACCATCCAAAAGAACGAAATGATTCGCGTTCTACACGGAGAACATGATTTCTCGGATAGGTTTATTGCTTACATGCTGGCGCGGAATGCCCGGGTGCAACAGGATTTAATTGACCAGCTTTTTAATTCCAGTGAAAAACGTCTGGCGCGCACACTACTACTACTCGCCCATTATGGAGCCCCCGGCCAGCCCCAGAGGGTATTGCCAAAAATGTCCCAAGAGACACTGGCCGATATGATCGGAACGACGCGTTCCCGGGTCAATTTTTTCATGAACAAATTCAGAAGACTGGGATTTATCGAATATAACGGCGAAATTCATATTAACAATTCGCTTCTAAGCGTTGTACTCCACGAATAGTCATTTCTTTTCTAGCTGACAGGAAGATGGCGGCGCAACTATATGGCCGCATTTTCGTGGAATCTCATCTGTGAAAGAAGCGAATCGCGGCAAAAAAGAACCATCCGCACGCGGCAAGCGGAGACTCTCTACAGACTGCTCAGGTAGAGGAACACACCTTGTTATCGGTGTAGGCTTTCGTCTGCACCCATTTGGAGGCTGAACAAGGAGAAAGGTTCTTTTCCAGGCTCTTGTGAATGTGCAATGGCCCTTTGCGCTGCGGACCAATCAATTTCAGGCGATCCAAATGGGCGGCCTCTGCGCTTCCAATATTCGTAAGCCAACTTGGTCGTATACTCGTATTCATTTCCTGTCAATGGAACATCCATGGAATTAACTCCTGCAACTTAACGTTCATAACCTCGTGCGTTTTGTGATTCTGAGCTTCTGCCCCTGCGAACGGCGTTTACCGTCTGAGAAATCGATGTCGTCACTGTTTTCCATCGCCCCACAGCGGGTGCTGCGATGTTTTCCGAGGTGGTCAACAACGTACTGGAAGGGTGGCGGCATTTCTCAGCTTGGCTGACATCCACTTTCCAATCTGGCTAGCGAATGAAAACGTCCGGGTCGATAGATTGATCTTAGACTGTAAGAGCGAAGTGTGCTGTACCAAAAGGGACACGCCACTTCTGGCTGTGCGAACAAACAGCACGAGCAGGAACCAATCTTTCGCCATCTCTCTAGTTGGAATCGGAACAATTTGTCGCAGGTTGAGGGGCCGAAATGATGGCGGTTAGGTTTTGCTTGATGGCCGTGATGCTCGCTATGTGCCTGCCGTTCGACGGATTACATCTCGGTCCAGGTGCTATTCATCTTCCCGTTGGCAATAGGCTCCTCCGGAATCGAAAGCAACTCTCGACGCAGCGCCAGATTAATTTCCAAAGACTGTGCTGAATGGAACTGCCTTCCTTCATGCCACATCCCAGCATAAGGGTATTAAACGGTGGGATTCCGCAACCTCGACCAATTTGAGTCGAAGAAATGGAGAGAAATGGCAAGGCATAAACCGAAGGTCCTATTTCTCTCGACGGGGAATGCCATACGAAGTTTGATCGTCGAGGGTTTTCTGCGAAAACTGACAGGTGACCGATTTGACGTCGTCAGTGTGGGGGTCGAACACAGTGCGTCGAACCCTCTAGCAAGTGAGGTAATGATGGAAGCAGGAATCGACATCTCGGGCCAGAAGGCAAAGAGCATCGCTGAATCATTGAAAGAACCGTTCGGCCATGTGATCACCATCTGTGACACGGCCAAGGAAAGGAACCCGGTATTCCCATTCGCGCTCGGCGTTTTGCACTGGAATATAGTAGATCCAAATTCTGCCGGTGGATTGATCGACCAGAAAAGAGAAGTATTCCGCCTCGTCCGAGACGAGCTTCAGAATAAAGTTAAACAATTCGTAGCCGATACCGCACAAATAGAATCCAGTGCACTCTCCATTGCGTAAGGAGTTCAAGCTTTAGGGAGACCCCTGTGCGACAAGGAGCATAGCTTGCCTTCTGACTTAGTGTCACCTGACGGTAACAAAATTGACTCAGTGTCGGCCAAGATTGCTACGGTTAAAATGCAGAGTGCAAATCAGTCTCAGCTCGAGGAACTGATTCAGAACCTGAATCTCCTTCGTTTCGAAATGGCTAAGATGGAAACTTCGGGCTTGATCGGGCTCGGAGAAGTGCATCCCGATCACCGGGAAAGTGCTCGCAATCTCATCGATTACCTCGTGCTTCGCCGGCATGACATACGCCAATTGCAGGCAAAGCTTGCGGGTCTCGGACTCTCATCACTGGGAAGAGCTGAGCCACACGTACTAAGCTCCTTGCACGCGGTGTTAAATGTTCTTCACAAGCTTGCTGGTTCTGATCCGGTCGTCACGGGCCCACAGATAGCTTACCAATTTGGGCAAGACACTACGCTTCTAGCGAAAAACACCACAGCCCTGCTGGGCGAAGCGCCAGCAGCCCGTCACGTTCGAATTATGGTTACGATGCCACCAGAAGCCGCAACCAATTATGAGCTCGTTCGCGACCTTGTTGCCCAAGGGATGGATTGCATGCGTATTAATTGTGCGCATGATGGTCCCTCAGCCTGGTTAGGAATGATCCAAAACCTTCGTCGCGCCGAAACGGAAACCAAGAAACACTGCAAGGTTGCGATGGATTTGGCCGGCCCCAAACTGCGCACCGGGTCTATCGAACCAGGGCCCACGGTGTTGAAGTATCGCCCGAAGCGAGACACTTTCGGCCGCGTCGTCTCCCCCGCGCGGATTTGGCTCACGTCAGCTTCCTGTCCCGAAGCTGCCCCTGACCAGGCGGACGCCGTGGTGCCGGTGCCGCAACTGTGGCTGGCAAGGCGGAGGCCTGGAGATCGGATACGTTTCACGGATGCGCGCGGAGCGGCTCGGTCGATGAACGTCTCGGGGGTCCATGGAAATGGGCGCTGGGCTGCCGCCGCGCGGACGGCCTATCTCTTTCAAGGAATGGTGCTCGAAGCATCCCGACCCGTGTCCAAGGGCAAGTCGAAGCGAACTCAGCGGGCCCGCGTGGGCGTAGTTCCAGCTAAACAGCAGACATTGCGGCTGAAGCTTGGCGACACTTTGATTCTAACCAGATCGCTCAATCCTGGTCGTCCGTCACGACGTGACGGCGAAGAGAAGCTGATCACCCCGGCGCAGGTCAGCGTGTCATTACCAGAGTTCTTCGACGGGGTAAAAGCAGGTGAACCCATCTGGCTCGACGATGGCAAGATTGGCGGCGTAATTCGAGAGGTTAGCTCCGACCAAGTCAGCGTCGAGATCACCCAAGCGCGCCCCGCAGGGGAAAAGCTGGGCGCCGAAAAAGGTATCAACGTGCCTGAAAGCCAACTGCACTTATCTTCTCTTACCAAGGAAGACCTGGAAGCTCTACCGTTTGTGGTAAAAAACGCAGACATTGTTGAGTATTCGTTCGTGCGGACCGAAGCCGACGTATTGGAATTGCAATCGCATCTGGCTAAGCTCGGTGGTGAAAAACTCGGGCTTATTCTGAAGATCGAGACTCGCGAGGGGTTCGACCAATTGCCGCAGCTGCTGTTGGCGGCGATGCGGACGCGAGCGGTGGGAGTAATGATCGCACGCGGTGATTTGGCAGTGGAATGCGGCTATCAGAGACTTGCTGAGGTGCAGGAAGAAATCCTGTGGGTGTGCGAAGCAGCGCACATGCCGGTGATCTGGGCGACTCAGGTGCTCGAATCGCTTACGAAAAATGGTATTCCGTCCCGCTCGGAGATCACCGACGCCGCTATGGGCGAACGCGCGGAGTGCGTCATGCTGAACAAGGGCCCTTATATCGTGGCAGCTGTGCGCGTCCTCGGCGACATCTTGCGGCGCATGCAGCCTCACCACGAGAAAAAGAATTCGATGTTGCGGAAACTGCATCTGGCTGTCGCTTTTCGCCCTGGCGCATGATCGTTCTAAACCCTCACATAGCTGGCTTAGGGGGCTCACCACTTGACCACGAACGTGCCAAAAAATTCGCTCAATGGCAGCGAGACGTTATCTTCCGAACCGGCCGGACCAACGTCTTCCCCCATCCATCCGCCAATTACCGCGAAAAAGGAGAAGCAAGAGATTCACGTTTCACCTGCAGTCCTCGACGCCGCCAGGAAAGATAGCGAAGCGCTGCTTCGGGACTTGCGAACGTCTCTGTGCGGTCTAACGGAAGTCGAGGCCGAAGAGCGGACGCGCACGACGGGCCCGAATGTGGTGGCGCAGGAGCAGAAGCAAGGCTGGCCGGTACGCCTCCTGAAAATCACCCGCAATCCACTGGTGATTCTGCTAACAACTTTGTCCGCAATTTCTTTCCTTACCGGCGACCCGCGGGCCGGCTCTGTGATGGCGGGGATGGTCGCGCTGAGCGTCGGGCTGCGATTCTGGCAAGAGGCCCGGGCAGATTCCGCGGCGCAAAAGCTCAAGGCCATGATTCACGTGACTGCTGCCGTAGTCCGGGACGGGGCGGCGAGAGAGATACCGCTCCGCGACCTGGTGCCGGGTGACGTCGTCAAACTAGCCGCTGGCGACATGATTCCTGGCGACGTACGGCTACTGACTTCAAAAGACCTCTTCGTGACCCAAGGCAGTCTTACCGGAGAATCGCTGCCCGTCGAGAAATTCCACGAACCGGAAACGAAAACAGACGTGTCTCCCACGGAGCTGAAGAATATCTGCTTTATGGGAACGAGTGTCGAGAGCGGTACGGCGATGGCCGTTGTGGTCACCACGGGAGTACAAACCTATTTTGGCAGCATGGCTCACTCGATCACCGGGGAACGAGCGGAGACGAGTTTCGACCAAGGCCTAAATCGCTTTACGTGGCTAATGATGAAATTTATGGCCGTGATGGTGCCTCTGGTTTTTATTATTAACGGGTTTACCAAGCACGACTGGAAGGGAGCTTTCTTTTTTGCGATGGCTGTGGCCGTGGGACTCACTCCCGAGATGCTTCCCATGATCGTCTCCGTATGTCTCTCGAACGGCGCGCTGGCCATGAGCCGGAAGAAGGTGATCGTGAAGCGGCTCAACTCGATCCAGAACTTCGGAGCCATGGACGTGCTGTGCACCGACAAGACGGGGACACTCACGGAAGACCGCGTCGTGCTCATGCGCCATTGCAATGTCGCTGGGCGTGAAACGGACGACGTGCTTTTGGACGGCTATCTAATCAGCTACTTCCAAACCGGTCTCAAAAACCTGCTCGATCGCGCGATTCTAGATAGCACCGACTTCCACGAAAAGACAGCTGTCGAAAAATATAAGAAACTGGACGAACTTCCCTTCGACTTTACTCGACGCATGATGTCGGTCTTGGTAGAGAACGCGGAAGGTAAAGCGATTCTTCTCACCAAAGGCGCTCCGGAAGAAGTGTTTCTGCGTTGCTCGCATTTCGAACTCGACGGCGAGTTGTCCCCAATGGACCCGGAACGAATCGTCGGCCTGAAGCAAGAGTACGACAGCCTCAGTAACGATGGCTTCCGAGTGCTTGCCGTGGCAACCAAGGACCTCCCTGGGAAGCACATTTGTGCGAAGGCTGACGAGCGCGAACTCATCCTCCGCGGATACGTCGCGTTCCTCGACCCGCCCAAGGACACCTCGGCTCATGCAATTGCAGCCCTTCAAAAGGGTGGAGTGACTGTAAAAATCCTGACAGGGGACAACCATCTTATCAGCCGCAAAGTGTGTAAGGATGTTGGCCTCTTACCCGATCCTATGCTGCTGGGCAGCGACATAGAGAAAATGTCCGACGCTGAACTGGGTGATGCGGCAGAAAAGGCCGCACTGTTCGCTCGTCTCTCCCCTTCGCATAAAGAGCGCGTCATCCGTATCCTCCGCGGGAAGGGACACGTTGTCGGATTCATGGGCGATGGAATCAACGACGCTCCGGCTTTGCGTGCCGCGGACGTCGGCATTTCAGTGGACAGCGCCACGGATATCGCAAAGGAGTCTGCAGATTTAATCTTGCTAGAGAAGGACCTCATGGTGTTGGAAAGGGGCGTGATTGAGGGCCGTAAAGTCTTCGCGAACATTGTGAAGTACATCCGCATGGGAGCGAGCTCGAACTTTGGAAACATGTTCAGTGTGCTAGGGGCGAGCGCTTTCCTCCCCTTCCTGCCAATGGCCCCTATTCAGGTGTTGACGAACAATTTGTTGTATGACTTTTCTCAGGTGCCGATCCCAGCCGACGCCGTAGACGCGGAGCAAGTAGCTCGGCCCCGGCCTTGGAACCTCGGGGAAATCAAACGGTTCATTCTCTTTATCGGCCCTATCAGTTCGATTTTCGACTACACAACGTTCTTTGTGATGCTCTGGGTTTTCAGGTGTTGGGATCCGTCCAGAGCGTCACTCTTTCAGACCGGCTGGTTCGTCGAGTCGTTGATGACGCAGACGCTCATCATCCACGTGATACGCACGAACAAAATTCCTTTCCTGCAGAGCCGAGCGAGTTGGGCGCTGACTCTCACGACTCTATCCGTCATGGCACTCGGAATATGGCTGCCGTATTCCCCACTGGCCTCGGCGTTAGGTCTCACGCACCTTCCGCGGCTGTACTGGCCAATCCTTATATTCACGTTGGTGGGCTACATGGGACTTACGCAGATCATCAAAGTGTGGCTGTTGCACAGGCAATGGATCTGAGTCGGTATTTGCGGGAGCAGTATCGTAGTTCAACAGACGTGAGCACCGCGAGCCCCGCGCAATTCTCCGGCGTTCGAGCAGCATGATCCATGCATTGTTATCAGGACCTCCATTTGACGGGCCACCGGAACCGCACTAAGCTGCGCCGGGCGACCTGAAAATGACGAAGCACCTTCCTACTCTCTACTACGAGATTGGCTGCCGGATTCCCAAGGAATATTTTTGGGTGATCGGCTGGGGAGAGAGCGATGTCGGAATCGAGACCGGATCATATGATGCAGCCCTGCACATGGCCGGCATCGAGGATTACAACGTGATGCTTTACTCTTCCGTTCTGCCGCCTGAGGCGACCGAACTCCCGCACTTGCCTGCCATCCACCATGGGTCCGTCCTCGAGGGAATCATCGCCGTTCAGCATACCGATAAGCAGGAAACTCGGATTACAGCTGGCCTGCTTTTGGCAAAGGTGTATCGCAATTCAGACAACACATTCCTGGGCGGCTTTGCGTGTGAGTACGCAGGCAACGGATCTGTCGAAGAAGCAGACGCCAATCTACAGGAAGCGATGCAGCAGTTATTTGCACGGCGCTATCAAGCAAGATACTACAAACTGGAGTTTGGGAAATCGGTGGTTCGGACATACAAGCCGGAAAAAGCATTCGGGACGATTCTTGTTGGCATCGGTTTCGCCAGTTATCTTGTGCCGGTATTAAAACCCGAAGTGAAGGTCACTCCTTCCCACAAAGACAAGTCGCACGTGAAATATACGACCAGATAAGTAAGTCAGCACCGAGTTTGCTGTTCTGCGCAAACGCCGCGGCAGAAGACGACCGACGGAATTGTAGTCCATCGATTCGATTAGTCTTCTAAACTGGGATTTCTTGTGAAAACCAAATCGCTGCGAATTTCCGTCCTGACAGGAATAAAGCTCTTGCACACGGCAATCTGGCTCTTCTTTGTCGGATGCATTCTGGCGATTCCCTTCGCTGGTGCTTGGCGTCAGTTTCGCTTGGCGGCAGTTCTGACCGGGCTGGTACTGGTTTGAATCCGCGGTCCTCGCGATCAACAGGGGCCATTTGGGCTGCGTTCGACCCCGGGGTAGTAGATCATTGCTTCGGAGAACTTAGAACATCGATCGCTAGAAGAATTCTCATGACTTAGACCCTGCCTGGTCTTAAACCGCAAGGTAAGACACAACCTTGCGGTGGTCCTGCTTCTTCGGACCTGGTACGCGCGATCTTCATGCTTCCACCAAGACCATATGGTCGCGGCCTTCCCAGGAGTTTCTCTCTGGCCAGAAAAAAGTGAATCGAATGGGTGCTTGCTGTGTTGCTGCTACCGAAATATCGGCGAAGTCGATTGCGAAACGGGTTGCGGTAGACCCGCAGTCGTTAACGGTTTGCCACTCGTCGGATGTCCAATGGAGGCGGAACGGAGTTGGAATCTGCACGCGCAAGATGTGCCCTCTCTTAACCGCGCGAACCATTCGATTAGGCTTCCAGATCTCGAGCAATTGACGCGTCTTCCGATCTACGAGGTAACGGTTGGCGACCTCTGGGATCAGATCAAAAACGCGCCCATCGGATACCGACCGCAACAATTTGATGTACTCCGCGTGAGCCCACATGAGAGGCATGGCCGAGCCAGTGGGCCGGCCGAGGGTCATAAAGACTTCCGGACGGTCTTGCTCATCCCAAACTTGCTCGGGAAGCAGCCCGGTCGCGGAGGCAAACCCTTCCAATGCATGGATGAACGGTGCTACGTCTCTTCCGGCAGCGAGTTCAAGGTGTGCGCGCTCTCCGGTAAGAAGAGGCCACGCGCGGCCTTTGCCCCAACCGGCGTAGGCTCCACCATCTTCTCGCTGGCCGTAGCCATCATGATTGTAGCGATGCCAAACCGGCCCCACTGGAGTGTCTACTTTCAGTACCGCGTCGATCACCTTCAACGAATCTGTGATCAACGGGTCATCTGGTTTTCTTATCCCGTAACGAACGAGTTCAAGAAATCCAGCGTCAACGATCTCCTTCGCCGGGAATGAATTGCATGCGCCATGTGGATGATTGGCGACGTTCAGTGTTCCAGAATTTGGATCTTCCGAGGGACTAGAGTTGTTTACGTCGTCGGGCAGTATCCGAATATAGTGACGTGAAATACCTGCGACTAAAGTCCCTTCCGTTGTGACCGTCCACGCTTCCACATGCGATTCCAGAAAGTCGGCGTATTGCTCGAGAAACTCGGCGGAGGACTTATCGTTCCGCTGCCTGCAAAAATAGGCTGCCGCAATCAGAGCTGCAATGTTGGAAGCCAGCGTGGATGGAGAGTAGCCGCTCGCTTCCTCCCACCGATCCTGTTGGGTGACCGGGCCGTGCCGAAGCAAATAAGTCGCAGCCTTTAAGACCATGGGGTACGGGTCAAAATCTTTAAGGGCATTCCGCTGGCTAAGGCGCAGCGCCAACAGTATAGGAAAAGCAACCTCGTCTAATTGGATTCCACGCCAATAAGGATTGCCATTGACCCAGAAGTTCTGCGCAAAACCACCATCTTCCTGCTGAGAGACCGCAAGATAAATGAGCGCCCGCAGGGGAGTTGCAGTTTCGTCGGCGGCGAGCAACGCCGACGCGCTGTTAACCATATCCCGGACCCAAACCAGGTGATATCCACCTTGGTCTTTGTCACCCCTTGCTTCTCCCCAAGGGATGGAAAGCGAGGCAATCAACGCTCCGGGGTAGGATTTGTCTTCGTGAGCGAGCAGCAAACTAAAACTGCTGTGGTACAGATTGCCGTCGTCGCTGGAAGCCTTTGCCAGGTGACGCATGTGCGCGACAGGGCGCTCCCATTGCTCCGTGAAGCGTTTGTGATGCTCATCGAAGGGAGTGCTCAACGCCTGAAAGAGGGTCGCGATGGCGTGGTGTTGGGTGTCTCCAAAAGCCAGTCCAAGAGTAAACTCGCGGTGATTGCTTAGATCCAACTCCCCGATAAGCGCGATATTGCCATCTGTAGCGTGGTTAAACTCCCAGTCCATTTGGAAGTTGCCGGCCAGATCGGTCCAACCATCGCTGCGACCCACGTAACCGCACGAAGCGCGCAAAAAAGGCACGGTGGCGGCCAGTGCCAGCCATGTTCCCTCTTTCTGCGCCATAAGAATTTTGCGGCCATTCAGTTCGTGGACATAGCCATTGTTTCCCCACCCTCCGACTTCCAGGTGAGGAGCGCAAAGTGCATACAACTGCAGCTTCGAAAGGAACGAATCGTCGCCCGTCAACTTTGTGCGCTGCAAAACGCAGTCAAGATGAGGAGCAGTAATGATTTCTTTGACGATGGTGTAGCGGTTGTCCGGATCGGAATTCGTGCAGCGATATCCGAGGGTGTGACCGGATAATCGCTCAATTGTGGATTTGAGGTTGCGCTTTTCTTCGTGGAGAAAGCTCTTGCCGTCGGTAATCAGATATTGAAGATCCCGGAGTTGCGGCCTGTCTACCGTTGGATGATAGACCTCGGTGATGGCACCATTCCAAAGCGTAAACCAGATACGGCTGGAATCTGCGTAGGCGGTTCCCACTCCATCCTTATTGCCATGCGTCCATTTCGGCTCAATGCCGGGGTGTCCGAAAGCTGCGCTGATGGCTTTTGACTTCAACGCTCGCTCACTTCCGGAAGCCAGTTTCTTAGACCCATCAACCTGATGATCGTCCCGCTCAGACGAGTGTTCGTCTTTGATCTTGGCTACAACTGTGCTCGCGGTTTTCATTTCGTAGCTTTCCTTGCTTTACTTCGGTCGCGCCGGCCACCTGTGACCGCAATAGCATCTTGAGCCTCGTTTGGTCGGATAGCTCATCGGATTCCGGCCCTCACTCTATGACCCAGATGGTGAATCCCTTGCCTTGGCGAACAAGCTCTTCTGCGGGATTTCCATCAATGAGTTCTCTAAGCCAAGAGAGGGATTTTTTACCAATGACCACGGTGTCGCACTTGCGCGCTCGCGCAAGCCGCAGAATTTCCATGGTCGCTTGGCTCCCGTCTATGAGGTAGCAATAATGGGCTTCGATTGCCCCGCGTGACAGGCCGCCTCGGCGGAGAACCGCATTAGCGCGTGCCAAAGCGCGCTGCTCTGTTTTTGCATCCGCTGAAATCCATCGGGATTCAAATGCCTTGAGGCGACGTTTTTCGGCGCCCCTGAACTCAACCAGCTGCCGAGGAGGTGAAAGGAAGCTGTGAGCCAGGCACACGCGGAACTGCGGCCGGCCTGCGGCTATCCGGGCTACATACTGGAGAGCCTTCGTAGTAGCACGCGATTCATCCACAACGACAAGTAGTTTGCTATTTTTCATTTTCAAAGGGTGAGGTCCGATTTGGACTAGGCAGTAGTCAGCTGCTTGTCGCCATTGGTGTTTTCGAGTTCGACTTCTTTTATCTTTTTTACGCGGTCCTGGCCCAGTCCCATGGTCAGTGCGGTCAGTCCGGCAAGCCCTCCCAATTCCATGGTCTCAACGGCAGAGCTGGGAACGATGACGATCGTGGAGTTCTGTTTCAAGCCTTCATACAACATGTTCATGGCTCGCAGATGGAACGCGACTGGATTGTTCGTATAGGTTTTGGCCGCTTCGCCAAAACTTTCCGCTACCTGGCGCTCGGAATCTCCCAGGATGACGCGGGCCTGACGCTCGCGTTCCGCCTGGGCCTGCATGGACATAGCGTTTTCCAAAGCCGGCGGAATCAGCACATCCTTGACTTCCACCGAAATTACGTTGATGCCCCAGGGCTCGGTGCGCTCATCAATAATCTTTTGCAGGACCCCGCTGATTTTGTCTCGGCCTTCCAGCATCTCCGACAACATGGTCTTCCCGATGACGTCACGAAGCGCCGTCTGTGAGGCCCAGCTAATCGCGCTCTGGTAATCTGCTACGTCGAGGGCCGCCTTCTTGGGATCGATAATCTTCCAAAATAAAACGGCATCTACATCTACCGGAACGGTATCTTTCGTCAGCGTTTTTTCCGCTTTGAACGAACTCGTCAACACTCTGGTATCGATCCAGTAAGGGATAGTCTCGATCAGTGGGACAATCAGAAACAGTCCCGGCCCTTCCAAAGAACGAAACTTACCCAGCCGCAAAACAACCGCCTTGCTCCATTGGTCGGCAACCTGAATTGCGGAAGAGATGATGAAGGCAAGGACCACGGAGCCGCCCAGAATCCACAAGCCTCTGAAGTCAGGGGAAACGCGATACATGGCATAGGCCGAAGCTGCGCCTATGGCTACAATTACGAAAAATATCAGAACCGGAAATGAGCTGTTCTTTTTCATTTGAATTGCCTCGATGCGATCGCCCTGATTCGCAGCTCACGATCTAGTGCTACGGAGAAAGCTACTAATTTCGTGAGGCAGCACCGGGCACTGGATCCTGATTAGCGACTTTGCCGTTATGAATTTTCATGGCGGTCTACGAAGGCATCTTAGACTTTAGGAAAAAGCTTTTCTGTGCAGAACTATACACATCTGAATGCGACCAACAGAATTACGGATGACACGCTCTCGGCAATAATTGGGTGGGTTTGCTGGAGAATTTCTGCCGCTTCTCGGCGAATGATTCTTGAAGTGCTCTGAGTGTCGCAAAAAGTGTCAACGCGGCGGAGTCAAAAGGTTGAATTGCAAAACCGGCGTAGCTGTAGCTTGGGTTCATAGTGCGGGAGTTCAACAAATCCTGGGGAGCTGTTCGCCAGACATCATATCGAGGACACGATGGCCTCCGATTCGACTGCGAAGAGTGACGATGCCGGAAGCATCCTCAATCACAGTTCCGGCACGAACCGCTCCCTTCGAAACAGCTTGGGAACGCAAAACTTCAAGAGCGAGCTCAGCATCCTGCTCGGGAACAAAAGCAACGAAGCGCCCCTCATTTGCAACATAGAGAGGATCGAGGCCGAGCAATTCACACGCGCCCCGGACGAGCTCAGAAATTGGAATTTGGACTTCGTCAACGGTGATCCGAAGATGGGCGACGGAAGCAATCTCGTTCAGCGCCGAGGACAGTCCTCCCCGCGTGAGGTCTCGCAAGCAATGGACTTCGATACCGGCATCGAATAAGGATTCGACAGCCGGCCACAGGGGAGCGGTGTCGCTGGTCAGTGGCCCCTCAAATTCCAGACCGTTGCGAACAGAAAGTATCGCGATTCCATGCGCTCCGAGATCACCGCTAATGAGCACCGCGTCACCGGGCCGAATGAACTCCGCGCCGATTGGATTTGGAGCGACGACGATTCCGACGCCGGTAGTATTGAGAAATAATCCGTCCCCCTTGCCCTTGTCGACAACTTTCGTATCGCCGGTGACAATCGGCACCTTGGCCACTTGAGCTGCGTCGCGCATCGCCGCGACAATGATGCGCAACGTGTTCATCGACAAACCTTCTTCGAGAACGAATCCCGCACTCATGGCGAGAGGCCGGGCGCCGCACATGGCCAAATCGTTGACGGTGCCGTTGATGGCCAGGTCGCCAATCGTGCCACCTGGAAAAATCAACGGTTGAACCACATATGTGTCGGTGGTCATCGCCATACGGCCTTCCTGTGTAGAAATCACGGCACCGTCGTGGCGCGACTCCAGCGCGGAGTTCGAGAAGGCGGGAAGAAACATTTTCTCGATTAATTGATTCGTGAGTCGGCCGCCCCCGCCATGCGCCAGCAGAATCCGGTCAGTCGCCGGCTGTGGCAGTGGACACGATAGAATTGCCATTTTCTTCCCGCCTTCCAAAGTGAAAGTAAGCTGCACACGCGCCTTCCGATGACACCATCGGCGCGCCGAGCGGAGTATCTGGTGTACACCGCGTGCCAAATGCCGGGCATTCAAACGGTTTGCGCAGTCCACGCAACACCATTCCGGCTATGCACTCGCTGGATTTCTCCGCGGGGCTGATTTCGATCGCGAAGCGCGACTCGGCGTCAAATTGGCGATACGCCTCGCGCAGCTGCAATCCGCTCGAGGGAATTTCACCCAGACCTCGCCAATCGCGGTGAGTTACCTCAAAAACCTCGGCGATGCGCTGCCGGGCAGCCGTATTGCCGGACCGCCGTACAGCGCGCGCGTACTGATTTTCGACTTCCGCCCGTCCGCTCTCCAGTTGCGCCACGGCCATTTGCACGCCCTCCAACAAATCCAGTGGCTCGAAGCCAGTAACCACTATCGGCACGCGGTAACTCCGGCTGATGGGAACGTATTCTTCATAGCCCATCACCATGCACACGTGACCCGCTGCCAGAAATCCGTGCACGCGGCAATCCGGCGAACTCAGTATCGCCTCCATAGCTGGGGGCACCAGAACATGCGAAACGAGCATCGAGAAATTTGGAATTTTCTCGCGCTCCGCTTGCCACACGGCCATGGCATTCGCGGGGGCCGTGGTCTCAAACCCGACGGCGAAGAAAACGACCTCACGGTTGGGATTCGCACGGGCGAGCTGCAGAGCATCGAGAGGCGAATACACGATACGCACGTCCGCCCCCAAGGACTTTGCGTCCAGAAGACTCTGCGATGAGCCGGGAACACGCAGCATGTCGCCGAACGAGCAGAGGATCACTTCCGAACGCATTGCTGTCGCGATCGCACGGTCAATCATTTCCATGGGCGTGACACATACCGGACAGCCGGGGCCGTGCACCAGCGTGATCCCTTCGGGGAGCAGCGATTGAAGGCCGGTCTTGACGATCGTGTAGGTCTGCCCGCCACACACTTCCATGAGGGTCCATGGGCGCGTCGTGCTGCGGCGAATTTTTTCCGCCATTTTCTGAACCGCATGATAATCCCGGTACTCGTCAAGGAACTTCAGATTGCACTCTCCTTCAGCTCGTCGAGTTGCTCGAGTTCCCGCAGCGCTTCGAAGACCAGAAGCGCCTGTTGTTCGTCAACGATCGTCAATGCAAACCCTACATGAACTAGAACGTAATCTCCCACGCGAGCTTCAGGCGTGTAGTCCAAGCAGACCTCCTTGCGAATACCACAAAAATCCACTTTGCCGCGGCGTAAGCCGAGGTGTTGCTCTTCAAGTATGGTCACGATTTTTCCAGGCACAGCGAGACACATGCAACCTCCTCAGCATTAGAACCGTCCAGCGAGAACCGCTTGGCCGAGCGAAATTCCGCCATCGTTGGTCGGTACTTGATGATGCGTGAACACACAGAAGCCGTGCTTCTCGAGCAGCTCAATAGTCCGCGCGGTCAGATACCCATTCTGGAAAACACCTCCACTCAAGACCACATGGCGTACATCTGTCGAGAGCGCCACCGTGACAATCCAATTGGCGAGTGCGTTGTGGAATTTCGCGGCGATTCGGGCTACATCGAGACCCGTTTGTTTCTCCGAAAGCATCGCTTGAATCATCGGGCGCCAATCCCCAATGCCGTTGATACTTTCAATCTTGTAGCTTTCATTTGTGGCGATGTCACTGATAGCGAATTCCAGGCACATCGCCGCTTGTCCTTCGAAGCGGTTCCGGTCGGCTACCCCACTGAGACAAGCCACCGCATCGAACAAGCGGCCTATGCTGGATGTCCGAGGAGCATTGATTCCACGTTCCAACATGGCGCAAATGGCAGCCCCGCCCACTCGCTCCGCAGCGCCAGCACCACATGCTTCCCAAACTAGACTGGCCGCCGAACGCGAACAGTCGCGCATAGCTGCTTCTCCACCTGGAAGATGGAACGGCTTGAGATGTGTGACGCGCTCGAATCCGCTACGACTCGCCACAAAAAATTCGCCGCCCCAAATGGTTTGGTCTAGGCCTAAGCCCGTGCCATCCCAGGCCACACCGAGATAATTCGTTTCGATCCCATTCTCGGCAGCGCACGCTGCCACGTGAGCGTGGTGATGCTGAACGTGGACTACGGGCAGCCCGGAGGCCAGGGCCCATTGCGTCGAAGCGTAGTCCGGATGAAGATCGCAGGCGACCAACTTTGGCTCGAAGCGGTACAAGCGGCAGAGGTCCTCGATAGCGCGCTCAAATGCTTGCCTCGCCTCAGCGGAATCAAGATCGGCGACGTGCTGGCTCAATAAAACCTGCCGGCCCAGGGCGATGGCAACAGTGTTCTTCAAGTGGCCACCTACTGCCAGGACGGGTTGCAAATCGTGCGGCGTAATGACGGGTAGTGGAGCGTATCCACGCGCGCGTCTGAGAATTTGTAGACGGCCGCGGGAGAATCGCGCGACCGAATCATCACAGGGACGCGTAATCGGACGATTGTGCAGAATAAAAACATCCGCGACTTCACCCAAGCGGTCGTGGGCTTCATCGTTCTCAATGGCGATCGGCTCGGCCGCACGATTACCGCTCGTAGCAACTATGGGGAAAGGATACTGCTGCGTCAGCAGGTGATGCAGCGGAGAGGATGGAAGCATCACGCCCAGGTGGGGCGAGGATTTGGCCACCTCAGGTGCGAGGTCATGCCCCTTTTTAGGACGAAGCAGAACAATCGGTGCGGCCAGCGAGACCAACAGCTCTTCTTCCGCTGCGCTAACCATACAATAGTGACGAATGGAGGCGAGGGATGGCATGAGGATCGCGAAGGGTTTTTCTTCTCGGTGCTTACGCTCGCGTAAGCGCATCACTGCCGAGGGATTACGCGCATCCACCAACAGTTGGAATCCGCCGACTCCTTTGAGCGCGACGATCTCTCCCCGCGCCAGTGCCTCAGCCGCATCGGCCAGCGCCCCGGGTCCTTCCGATCGACCTGGTATCGACCAGAGAGACGGGCCACAGTCGGGGCAAGCATTTGGCTGGGCGTGAAATCGGCGATTGCGCGGCGATTCATATTCCCGGCGGCATGCAGGGCACAAAGCGAAACTTTGCATGGTGGTGTTTGAGCGGTCGTAAGGAATATCGATGAGGATGGTGTAGCGTGGACCGCAGAGTGTGCAGTTTGTGAACGCATACCCGAAGCGCCGGTCGGTTGGGTCCAGCAATTCACGCAGGCACTCGGGGCAGGTGGCGAGATCCGGCAACACGGCCGCGGTTTTGAAATGAATGTCTTCACTCGGAAGGATTTCGAACCCAATGCAGCCCGCCATCGTGATTTTTGAAACTTCTTCCGCAGTCACAACGGCTGCGCGGGGCCGTTCTGCTTTGAGTTCGTCCAAGAAATGATTGAGCTTGTCGGGGTTGCCCTCGACTTCAATCTCGAGCCCGGCGCTGGAATTCTTCACCCAACCTGCCAGGCGCAACTTCTCTGCAAGCCGGTAGATCGTCGGACGAAAGCCGACTCCCTGTACGGCTCCGCGCAACACGACGCGCAGCCGTTCGGTGCGAATTGGAGTGGTTGCTTCCAGGTTTATGTCCTTGCCGCGATCGCGACGCCACGGGATGCGATCGCATCTCGCAGCCATGCCAGCCAGTGATCAAGTCCTGTTCCGGTTCTGCAGGAGACCTCGAAGATCGCGGCCTTTGGATTCACTTCCCTCACATTCGTCGCCAATTCTCTCAGATCGCTTCCGGAAGGCTCGGCCAGGTCGGTCTTGTTCAAGAGGACGACATCCGCCTTGTGAAACATCACGGGATATTTTTTGGGCTTCTCCGGCCCTTCCGAGAGGCTACAAATCACTACGCGCAGACTTTCGCCCAGATCGTAAGAAGCGGGGCAGATAAGGTTTCCCACGTTTTCGACGACCAGGAGATCGAGACCCTCCACGGGGAACTCTGCGAGCGCGCGGGCGATCATTCGTGCGTCAAGATGGCAGACGGTGCCGGTGGTGATCTGGTGAGAGCGGACGCCAAGAGCACGAATACGCTGTGCATCGAGATCGGTTTGCAGGTCACCTTCGATTACCGCAAGCTGGTAACGGCCTCTGAGGCCCTGTATGGTGGCTTCCAGTAGCGAAGTCTTGCCGGCGCCGGGTGCGGACATTAAATTGATGACCAACGTGCCTTCCGCCGCGAACAAACGGCGGTTTTCCGCGGCGAGTTCCTGATTGGCCTGCAAGACGTTCGTTTGAACGGACACGCGTTCCATTACGCTCTCTCCACTTCGGATTCGATTTCGATGTACTCCACTTGCAGTTCCTCGCCTGAAATGATTTCCAGCGGCAACCCGCATTGCGGACAGATGAGACACACGCACCGAACGGGATCGGCCACTGGCCCGCACGTCACGCAGCGCACCACCATCGGCACGATTTCAATTTCCAGCCTGGCATTTTCCGCCAGGGTTTCGCTGCGAGCGATCTCGAACGCGAACTCAAGCGCTTCCGGCACAATCGTTGTGAATTCACCCAGCCGTATCTTGATCGTTTGAACGTTGGTTGAATTTGCCGCGCGGGCCTCGGCCTCGACAATTTCGATGATGCTTTGCGCAATGGAAATTTCGTGCATTGAGGAAGCTTTCTCCTTCTGAAATTCTCAAGCGCTTGCCGCAAGTGCGGATCGTTCCCCGCTCAACCACCATAGATTTGGTTGGAAGGGGGCAAAACGCCGGCGGCAATCGACGTCGCGCTCCACCAGCAAGCGAGCGATCCTATCGACTGCGCCTGTAGAGGCGCGCAAAACCGATGGGCTCATTCCATCCCCAAGAACACAGGACATAGGTACCACCCCGACGATGATCAGTTCCTTCGGCGCGTGACCAGCGAGCTTCAGCTGCACCAGCGACTCCTGCACTCCCGGATCATGGGCGGTCAAACGAAGCTGCGCGTGCCGAGAAAAGAGTTCGGCTTCGCAATAAACGCACAGGGTTCCCGGCTCCTCCTCCGCATTCACCGCGTCCACTATAACCACCAGATCGATGTCGTACATATAAGGAGCTATGTCTAGTCCGGGCGTGCCCAAGTCGAGAATTTCAACGGTAGAGGGGCACTCGTACAGGCAGTGAAACGTTTCCACGACGAGTGGTCCAAAGCCATCATCCCCAAGAAGTACGTTTCCAATTCCGATTACCGCGATCCTCGAATAGTCACGATCGAATTCCGGGCTCATAGAACTTTCACCTGGGCAATCTCGCGACCGCTTGCGTCGAGAGTGTGACAGGAACACGCCATGCAGGGGTCGAACGAGTGTACGGTGCGAAGCACTTCAAGCGGTTTTGCCGGGTCGGATACTGGGTTTCCGATGAGGGAGCTTTCGTACGGCCCGGGTACACCTTTGGCGTCACGCGGGCTAGCGTTCCAGGTCGTTGGCACGACTGCCTGGTAATTGGAGAAATTCCCCTTCTCGATCATTACCCAGTGGGAGAGGCCGCCTCGGGGTGCTTCATGCATACCTACTCCGGCAATTTCGTGTGACGGAAATTGGGGCGGATTAAAGGTGGTGTCGTCGCCTCTAAGAATGTTGTCGGCGAGCAACTGCCAGTGTTCAAGCGCAAGATCGCAGAGCATGGATGAGCGAATTCCACGGGCAAGATGCCGCCCCATCGTTGATTGCAGATCTTCGGGCGTCGTCTTCGAACCATGAACAGCTGAAATTTTGTTGAACGATGCGTCGGTCCACTTACGCGTGAGCGAATGGCCAGTGGCATAGCCGACAAGAATGTTTGATAGCGGACCGACCTGCATTGGTCGACCGTTATAGCGAGGAGCTTTTACCCAGGTATATTTGCCGTTTTCCTGGAAGTCAGTGTAGTCCGGTTCGGTCTTGCCTTTCCAAGGTGGCAGTGCTCCATCGCCTCGGTACCAGGCGTGGGTGACATCCTCGGCAACCGAGTCGCGGAACTTTTCGTCTCGCCAATCGTGGATCGGCAGGACAGATCCCAGGCTGCCATCCACAATTACTCCCCCGGGAAGTGCGAACTGGGTGGCCTTGGCGTCCAGTGGAAGGTCGGGGACTGCCAGGTAATTCGCAACCCCACGCCCATAGTGAAACCACTCCGGGTAGGAGGCGGCGAGCAGGCAAGTGTCCACGAAGTACGCTTGCTGAACAAACGGTATAAGGTCTAGAAGTAGAGATTGCAAAGTGCCAAGGCGATCCATATTCATGGTCGCAAGACTGTTCAGATTGATCGCGTTCATTACTCCGCCCACAGCCATGTTTTGGATGTGTGGCGTTTTGCCACCGAGAATACCCACGACCTGACACGCCTTGCGTTGAAATTCCAAAGCCTCCAAATAGTGCGCGAAAAAAATCAGATTCATTTCCGGGCTCAAGTGCATTGCCGAGTGGCCCCAGTAACCGTGAGAAAAAATCCCCAACTGGCCGCCCCCCACAAGGCCATTCACTTTGTTCTGAACTTCTTCGAGTTTGGCACGGGAATTTCCCGTCCAAGCGGAATAGCCGTCTGCCAGTGAGGCGGCACGTGCGGCGTCGGCCTTCGGAATGGCGGTAATGTCCACCCAATCCAAAATCGACAGATGATAGAAATGTACGATGTGATCGTGTAGTGCGTGGGCGATGAGGATCAGGTTGCGAATGTACTGGGCGTTTGCGGGAATCTCGAGTTGCAATGCATCCTCGACTGCGCGCACCGAAGCGATGGCGTGAACAGTGGTGCAAACTCCGCAGAAGCGCTGCGCAAAAACCCAGCCTTCGCGGGCATCACGTCCGCGCAAAATCGTCTCAATTCCACGCCACATGGTGCAGCTGGCCCAGGCCTTCTGAACCGCGCCGCCATCCACTTCGACATCAATGCGCAGGTGTCCTTCAATGCGCGTGACCGGATCGATGGAAACACGCGTCATGCTGGTTCTCCTTCTGGATTGGTATTCGGGCGGCTCTCGGAACGGATATCATGGTGGCGCGTCCAAGGCCATTGGGGCAGGCGGATGACCCTAAACTTGTTCTTCCAACCATGCGTGTCTCCGGGCAGAACCGCGAAAAATTTTACCGCCAGTCCGAAACATAGAAATGCCAACGAGATGTATGCGCCGGCCATCAACAACTCGGGCAGCGTGGGGAAATAGCCGCGCTGGCGCTCAGGGTGAAATGCGACGGTAGTGGGCACGAAACGGTAGTACATCCCGCCCAAACAGGCGAGTGTGGCCACTTTGAGCAGGCTGCGGGGTGTCTGGCGAACTGCGTTGAAGAGGAGGGCAAATGCCGGGATGGTGATGAGCGCCGTTTCGACGAGGAAAATGATACTCATCCGGTCAAACGCAAAGGCAGCGTGCAGCTGTCCACGCCAAATCAGATCAATCGCCCGAACCGCCAGGAAAAGAAAACAGGCCGCACACAGAAGTCTGCCCAACTCGTCTAGGATGCCAAGGTCCAGCGGTCGCGAGTAGCGAAGGCAGGCCAACAGCAGTAGAAAGATGACGAAACCAATTCCGCACAATCCTGCTGCCAGAAGGTAGAGTAGCGGAAGGAACGGCGTCTGCCATAACGGATGTATTTTATCGCCGGCCAGGAGCAGCAATCCTCCCAATGAGGATTGATGCATGAGTGGAAGTAGATAGGCTCCAATAAGCATAAAGGGATAGATACGACGCAATAGGGGCGCGACACGGCGAAGGACTGCGCGAGTCCTCTCGCCGCTGGTGTAGTAAAACCGTTCCAGGAATATGGGAAGAATTTCAAAGGATAGAAAGATTGCAACGTAGAGCGGCATGCATATGCCGATTTCAAGCATCGCCGATTCCGCATTCCATCTCCAAGGAAGAGCGGCATTCCAAAAATTCCAAGGGCGCCCCACGTCAAAGCCCAAGGCCATGAGCCCAGTGGCATAAAAGAGAAAACCCGAAACAAGGGCAGTCCGCATTACCACGTGTAGCTTTTGCCGGTTAAAAACCCAGGCGGCTATGCCTAGGGCAAGCGGTCCGGAACCCAAAGCAGTCAGGGTCATGACGTTGAAGGTTTTCCAGATGCCCCAGGCGTATTCATCGTTCATACCGGCAAAGCGACCCAGTGGAGAGAATAGCCTCACGCCAGCCAAGGCGAAGCCGACCGCTGTTAGTGCCGCCAAAGCGAGAAACGTCGGCGTAATTAGAGGCGCGGAATATGCGGGGACGCCACGCTGCCAATGGTTGATGAGATTTGTTCCGGTTCTGTCCTGGGTACTCATAATTGATCGGGAAATCCAGTTCGTTTCTCGCGCTCTGGCCTCTCCGTTTCATGACGTTTCCAATTTCTCCGGATCACTGCCCCCAGAATTCCCGCCAGGACAATTGGTCCGCTAAACCATTTGTAAATCACAGATGTCACTTTGGTGCCATAGTGGCCGAGTGAAGTCGAGCTAAGTTTTGGGAGGCCAATCTTTTCAAAGGAAACGCTGGAAAGATACAGAACTTGAGTTCCACCAGCCTCATGTTCTCCGTACACGCGATCTTCGAAATATTTATTTGGAGAGCCAGCGATACGCTCTTTCGCCTTGGCCAGCAGGTCCACGCGTTTGCCGAAAATGACCGATCCCGTAGGGCAAACCGCCGTGCAGGCCGGCTCCCGATTCTCAAGCAACCGCTGGTCGAAACAGAACTCGCACTTGACGATCTTGGGATTCCATTTGTCCCACTCAAATTTAGGAACATCAAATGGGCAGGCAACTTCGCAATATCTGCAACCGATGCAAAGTGAACTCTCCCAGGTAACCGCGCCCCATTCGTTTTTCTTTAAGGCTCCGAAGGGACAACCCGTCACACACGCCGGATCGAGGCAATGCATGCACTGCCGTTTGACGTACGCGAACTCCGGGCCGTCCGGTTCCTTATAAAGCTCGATGATGTTCTTTGTCTTCGAGTTTAGTTGTGATGGCATCTGCCACAGACCGTTCGACAGAGACGTGTCGGGCGGCAAGCCGTTGGCCTCGCTGCAGGCCACCATGCAGGCCTTGCATCCCGTGCAAATGGTGCTGTCATAGAGCATCGCCACCGCATCCAGTGGCGCCACTGGGTGTGCTGGATGCTCCTCGGCGGCGCTTGCCGGACGAATGATCGTCGCGGCAATCGTCGTCCCGGCACCGAACATTCCTAGAAGCGCCTGTCGGCGAGTGATGCCGCCACTCATTCGGATTCCTTCGGTCCAGCGTCCTGGCCGGCTTCGGACGGGGGCATAAGATCGGCAGACGATTCTGACCCTGGCAAGCTTTGACTCCCACGCACATTCGAAAACTTCCTTGAGGCCACGAAGCCTGCTCCCAGCAGCGCACCTGCGGCCAATCCAACTAAACCGGTCGCCAACGGACTGATCATTCCTTGTGGGGCGTGAATCGGAGCGTAATTATCGGGAGGATTGGCTGGCGTATGAATTTGAACCACTTGAAACATTGGCACTCGAAACGCGATGCTTTTTTCCGTGCAACCGATACACGGTGCTCCAATACCAATGGGCCACACGTCGGGGATGTCATTAAAATGTCGCGTCGAACACCCCGCGTGTGTGTCTGGTCCTTTGCAGCCCATCTCGTACAGGCACCAACCCTCGCGGTGGCCGGCATCACCAAATTGTTTTACAAAGCGGCCCGCATCGAAGTGCGCCCTTCGCGGGCAATGCTCATGGATGTTGCGGTCAAAGGCGAATTTCGGCCGCCTCTCTTCATCCAATTCTGGCAGCGTGCCAGAATCGGCATATTGCAGAATTACGCCGAGCAGAGTGTACGGATTAGGCGGACACCCCGGGATGTTTACGATTGTTTTTTTGGGCATCAGATCGGCAACGCCAACCGCGCCAGTGGGATCTGGATCGGCCGAAGGAATCCCGCCCCAGGAAGCGCATGAGCCGATGGCAACGATGGCGGCCGCTTTGCCGCCGACGTCCTCCAGCACGTCCATGGCGGTGCGCCCGCCGACTTTCATGTAAATGCCTTTGTCACGAGTCGGGATGGATCCCTCAACAACCAGAATGTATTTTCCCGCGTGATTGCGGATTGCCTCTGCCAATACTGCTTTCGCCTGCATTCCCGAACCGGCCATTAAGGTCTCGTGGTATTCCAGCGAGATGACATTGAAAAGCAAATCGCTCAAGTCTGGGTGGGAACTCGCGAGCAGCGTTTCCGTGCAGCCGGTGCAGTCCTGAAATGCCAACCAAATGACCGGCGGGCGAATCACTTTTCCCAGTCCGCGGGCAACTTCTTCTGGCGTCTGCTTATCGGTAATCGGGAGACCAAAAGGTGCGGCAACCATCAGAGATGTGCAGAACTGCAGAAAGGCGCGTCGATTGACACCGACCCGCAAAAGGCGCTCATCGATGGTCTCGAGGAGTCGACCGGAATCCATGAGCGGGCTAAACATCGTTCCCCAAGATTTTCTGGAAACATCCTACGCGGCTCATACCAAAGAAACCGTCGCGACGCACACCGCGTAGTTTTTGTGGGATCGCGCGTCGGTCTGATTTCATCCTCGTCTCCGAAAAGCGTCAACACCGGCCTGAGACTAGTCACGCATGGGTCATGCTAATTGTGGTGCTCGGAAAGCGGTGACAGTGAGTAAGAATGAGTAACGGGAGAAGATAACGATGGCTCAATAAGCCCTGTGCTGGCTCCTCGGGCCAAGATTGCATGTCCACCAAGACACTCTCCCGATTTTGGACATTCAATGCAGCTACCAGAAGGCAACGATTCGGGGTTCAGGCGCGGCTCCGCGCCCAGCCAGTAAAGCCCGTTGGCCATTACGCAGAAACCGGTGGCGGCGAACCACACCATGGCCCCGCCAACGAAGATCGTAAACAGCGTCACCCATGCGCTGAAAAAGAGGACGAGCAAGGAAGCGGTGGAGATGTTGATGCCAACGAAAAGATAGATGCGCCGCTCAAGGTACCACTTGTCGATTTGCATGAAGTACAGCTTCGAAAGCGTGGAGGTCTTCGCGCCTAGCATGGGACGAAAGCCAAGACGGCACAACACGCTGCCGATTGGGCAAAATCCTGTCAAGGCCACGTTAATGGAAACGAGTCCGGTTGCGGTTACCCCCAGGATCCACAGGCGATTCACCAACAGAGCCATGGCAGTGCTGACCAACAGCACGACTCCGGCGATTAACCAGACAGTCCGTTCGATGTACCACTCGTTGGTTGGAACGATATAAATACCTGAGCGCATCGCCATTATCTGTGCCTCTTTGAGGTTCTCTACATCTTGGGACGAGATATTATGCGGACTTGTACCCGACGACTGTTCAAAAGCGCACACCTCCGACTAGTGGGCCGCGAATCTCATTCGCGATTCCCGGAGAGTGGAATTGGGGCGAACACCAGCGAAGCTAGGTACACCACAATTCCGAGGCCTATCAGGATGGCGCCCAGAAAGGCAAAGAGCACAAACGAAAGAGGGTGAAACCAAAGCAGGCTCACAATTTCCACGAGCAGGCCCAGAATAATCAGGACACTCGCAGCCCGAAAGAACTGCCCCATGCTGGTTTGATTGAATTTCATGTCCCGGGCTTCCACACTTTCTCGTGGCTGATGTTCGCCACGTCGTGCGCGGTATCGTGACAGCCGCTGGTTAGGCATGACATCTGATTGGATGTGAGCGTATCCATGATGGTGGCGTGGACCGGGTTGTCTTGAAAAGCACGAGCGCCCAGATGGCAGTGCAAACACTGAGCGTTTTTAAATCCACCGGGTATTGTGATTGGGTTCGGCGGTGTGCTCACATACTGCAAGTAAATGCGTTTTACGCCATCGAGTTTGTCCTTGAAAGGACCGAAGATGGTGTAGTCCGTGTGGCATGAATAACATGCCGTATCAGGCGGGACTCGGTGGTTCTGAAAGTGCTGCGCTGGTATGTGCTTCGCATCATCAACGTATAGACTTTTTCCATAAGCTTCCATGCTGTGGCACGAAATGCAGAATTTCGTTTGTTCCGAACGCTGCATGTGAAAGGACATGCCCATAGCGATACACAGAGCTGGAAGAACACACAGGGCCGCGAAGGCCAGAATTTTGCCCGCAATTCCCGCAGTGATCGCGGGACGCACTAGAAATGCCGCAGCCAAAACAATTGTTAGTGCAATTAATGCGATGAGGATTCCAGTCACTCCCATTACGACTCCTACCGACCAAGCATTCTCATAAAAAGAACTGCAGTGGAATGACCCACGAACTGCTCACCGATTACTTTTTTGCCAGATCACGAATGTAGGCGACCATACCTTTGATCTGGTCAGCCTTGAGGCTCTTCGCATAGCTAGGCATTTTGTTCTTTCCATTCTGGATTATGCCGATCAGTTCCGTGTCGGTCTCTTTTTGCACTTCCGATGAAGAAAAGTCGCGAACGCCAAGTGACTTAACCATTGCTGGATTGCCTTTTCCGTCCGCACCGTGACAACCGGCGCACTTCGCTTTGTAGGTTGCCGGGGCATCTTGCGCGAGGCTCGATGAGGCGCACACGCCGAGAAGAGTTAGGATGGCTGCGGCAGAAAAGAATCTCAAAGCGTTAATCTTCATTTTTGATCTCCATTCGACTGGCAATTGGTTTGGTACGGTTCGAAAATCCCAGTCGTTGGTTCTCGAAACTCGTGACACGCATTCTCATAATCAATTTCAGAACGTATACCGAAGGGCGAATTCGGCTGTGCTGCCGTCAAAGTCTTGAATCGGAATAGCGGCCAAGCCGGCGATTGCATTCGAAGGTTGCCCGCGACCGTTGTAACCGTAGTAGTTCCAGGTCATGCGGTAGCTGAGACCTTTATAGACATCGAGAATGATCCGCACGTACGGCTTCTGGTAGCTGAAGGCTAGCGTCCCCGGTACTTGCAGCGCGTCGATTCCGAGAGTGCTTCCTCCCACAAACGTTCCCGCATAGCCGAGACCAAGAGTCACACGCTTGACAGGTTTCCACAGGACACCTGCATAGGCGAAGTGCTGTTTGCTCGAATACGCCCCTAAGCCCGAATTTGCAGCCGGGGCATAGCCGAGGCTCGCGGGACACTGCGTTACTGGGGCCGGTCCATTCGCGTTGGCGTAGTAGCAGATCTGCGCGGCGTTGTAGATGTCGGTGTAGGTGTACCCGAGATCAAAGAATAGTTTGGAGCCGGGCATGAGGGTGGTTACGAAGCTGTAGCTCCGGCCATGCTCTAGGTCGTTTACGGTCGCCACGTTGTCGCGGTTTTCGTGAATGTCGAGCGCGCCTTCCAGGTCAATCCACGCGCGTGGCTTATAGCTGGCGTGCACCTTATAGCTTTGCACTTGCCGGGGACTGATGCGCGTGAAGGAATAATCATTGGATCCGAATTGAAAATCTCCTGTAATTCGCAGCGCATCAATGGGACGTGCGACAAATCCGACGAGCGCGGTCTGCTCATGAATTCCTGTAAGGTTGCGAGCCGTATCGTTCCCGGCGGCGGGACCGGAAAACGTGAGCGAGATGAGGTCGCCGGTCGCAGGATCAACTGTAGGCGTACAAACCGCCGGTACGGCGCAAGCGCCGCGCGCGGCGAGAAAGTCATTTGCGGGTGTTCCACCCGCGCCCCCGGGGAAATAGGTTTCGCCCGAAATGAACGTAGCGCTGAAATCTGCGATAGTGCGGTCGGTGTATACATATCCAATGCGAGCGGTGAAGCGACTGGCGAGATCGTATTGCAGTTCGATGGTGTTGGACTTCAGATTCTGGCCGAGAAATGTGGAAGTGGGGCCGTTGATCGCATCCGCCGCGGAATTGGCGGCATGCGCCGGGCAAGTAACCGCCGTGTACGGCGCGGGGCACTGCGCGAGAAACGTGGCGGTGTTGAATATTGCTTGCGGCTGAGCAAGCCCCGCAAGTCCTGGCTGCATTTGGCCGAAGATATTCGTTTCCGAAGAGTCCCAAAGTCCTGGAGTGCGCCAGTTGTCGTAGCGAAACTGATCCACAATGCGAAACTTTTCCGTTATCGAATAGACCCCTGACCAGTCGGCATTCACGGAGACGCGTTTCGTGTCGGCAGGGCCGCTGGCAGTGCTGCCCCGGCTGCCCGTACGGGAAGTGAAGTCGTTCACGATTTCGTTGAAGTCCGGGACGGAGTTGTTGGCCGTGCTATATCCGATAGAGCCCGCGGTTTCAAAGTTTTTGAAGTAGTTCGATTCGAAGCTCAACCGTTCAGTAGGCATGAAATTGCGCGGATTCCCAGCCTGGCTGTAAGAAAGATACCCATTGCATGCCGGGTTGACGATGTTTGGTGCGGTGACGATGGGAGCGGCACACGGCAAAATCTCGACGGGGCCGACAGTGCTCCAGATAATTCCCAAATCCACAGGAGTACCATCCGCAAGTTGAAACCCGCTGTTCTGCGGATGGTCGGTAATGACGTTGTCCTGCTTAAAATAGCTCAGGAACTGGTCGTACGAGATCGTGGTTCGCGGCAAGATATGGAAATCCACTCCCGCGCGATAAGAGTTCGTGGTGTAGCTGTACGTTTGATTGAACTGAGGAATTGTTCCGCCATCGGTTGTGAAAAACCCGGGGCCTTCATCGCGATTGCGCGAATAACCCAGGCGAACGCGCACGCGGGATTGCGGCATCAGCGTCAAGTTGTAGTCCTGCATGCGGCGAACGAGGTCCAGGGAATGCGGGGAAGTTGCAATCGCGATGGATGGATTCGAAACCGCCGGATTCAACGGATTTGCCAGCAGGTTGTAGTCCCAAAAGTTCTTGTCGCGGCGGAAAAGCACGCGAAAATCGTAGTATTTGTTTTTTTCGATGCGCAGGCGCGTCACATCGTTGGGATCGCCGCCGTATCCAAAGTTACTGAAGCTAAGATTGTCGAAAAATAGCCCACTATGGTCCTTCGAGCGCATATCCAGCGTGTAATCGAACAGTCGAAATCCAGAGCCAAGGTTGATGAAGGTATCGTAGGTGTTGATGTTCCCATTGATGTAGGTGCTGCGGTATCCCGCTTCGATGGATTGCTGGATGTTGTAATTTCCCGAATCCTTCCCTGGCGCCTCTTCCGTTGTGCCCTGTGCTCGCACTGCCGTTGACGCCAAGAGAAATATCAGAAAGGCTTGAAAGATAACGAGCCATCGAGCAGTCTGCAATTCCACAGCAGTTTGCCAGCGCGCGTTTCCTGACTTCGTTCGAAACTGCTGGTTGCGGGTTGTGTGAAAGGCAGTCATAGCATTGTCTATTTGAAAAAGGTTTCGTCGAAATTAGACCCGTGAATCTGGCTGTGGCACAGCGTGCACGACTTAAAGAATGTTTGCTGACTGTGGAAGGAAGGCGTTCCCGGGGCTGCTCCAGTTTTAGCATTGGCCAGGGAATTGGTATGGCACTGCAGGCAGAGCAGATTTACGTCGCTTACGCGCAGCATATGCACATTCGCTCCACCGTGCGGTACATGGCAGGATTGGCAACCTTCGACCTTCACCGGCGCGTGCTCGAAAACGAATGGACCCTGCTTGTCGGTATGGCAGGTAAAGCACATGGCATCCTGCGTTGCCGAGGTACGCACTTGCTTCGCGCCCACGGTTCCATGCGGGTTGTGACAATCGGAACACTTCACCAGCCCCTCATTCACGCGATGGTGAAACGGCATCTCAAACTGGGATTTCTGCTGTAAATGGCAGCTGTAGCAAAGCTCCGGCTGCGCCTTCACCAGAAGGAATTCTTTTGTTTTCGCGTCGTGCGGAGAATGGCAGGAGATGCAACTCACGTTGTTTTGGGTATGCAGCGAATTGATCGCATTCATGTGCTGCGTGCCGCCGACATGGCACGTCATGCAGCGGTTATTGATTTCTTTCGTCGAAGCATTTTTGAAGGTGAAGATCTTTGAAACGTCTCCACCGCCGGCGACGTGATCCGCTCCCGGGCCGTGACATCCTTCGCAGCCTTGATGCGACGGTCCACCTTTTGTGTCGAGTGTGGTCTTCCAGTGGGGGGTTTTCTCCCAGCCTTCGTAGATTTTTTCGTGGCACGTCTTACATGTTTCCGCTCCTACATATTTGGACGAGGAGGCCGTCTGAGCCTCTGCAGGAGCGGCTGAGGTGGCTGCCACTTGTGGGTGGACATTCGATGGAGAGGACTGCGAGGCCTTGTCTTTCGCCGTGTCCTGGGTCTGGCAAGGAGCGACAGCGACTACGAAGAAAGAAATTGCTGAGAGGAGGACTGACCGGTAGATCGTATAACTTGCCGGCATCAGCGCGTCTCCTTTGACAATCTCGCCCAAACGTAAATATCCAGAGGTGGCTGATGCTACATACAGTCGCAAAATTCCACTGTGCAATATTGCACACTCGGCTGAATTCAAGCGGGACAGGCCTCTTCTTGTCGGTGGTGATGGTGTTTCCGGGTTCGATAGGCGAGCATTGGTAATCGGTGCGCACTCGAAGCTCTCAATGAGGGAAGGCTAATGCAGAGAGCGGCATGTGATGCGCAAAAGTGTGACCAAAGATTTGTGGGAGACTTATTGAAAACGGCAGATTTCTGAAACGCCGTTTAGATTTGGCAAATCAGTGGCTTTCGGAGACGCCGCTTTGGTTCACTACAGACTGCAAATAAGGTCAATTGGCGCAAATCAGGGCGCCGTAAATCATTCAAAACATATCGGGTGACTTCAGAGATTAGGGACAATTCGACCCATACGAGACATCATTTCGACACGTTCATTTTGGCGGCGGTTATCCTCCATCACCGAGCGCGCGTATTGTGACACCCCGAACTTTTGGCAAATTTTTGGCAAATCGCCTTTTCGGAGCAGGCCCTAAGAAGGGAAAAGTGAGAAAAGCCGCGTATTTATTGGGGATTTATGGTGGGCCTGGGTGGACTTGAACCACCGACCTCGCCCTTATCAGGGCGGAGATTATGTTCGCTCAGGAGGTCTTGGGAATCGGAACGTCAGGATTGTGATTTGCGTGGGGCCGCGGTGTCCTGAGTTTCTCAGTAAGCTGGGCACCCAAAGTCGAACCATACTTCTGGAAGCGCAACGTCTTTGATTGGTTGACCCAGACGCAGAGCCAATGTTCTGCCACCGTTTTGCAGCCCCAGTCTGCATGGCCTTTCCCGGAATAGTGTTCAACTGCAGCAAAAATGGGCTTGTAATTTCATGGTGCTATATGTATAGTATCATCATGAAAAACCCAAAACGGTACCGGGCGAATTGATCGCACCTGAACATCGCCTGTAGATGGAGCACGAACTTATGGCTACGCTGAAAGAACTAGAAAATCGCCGGGAGTTGCTGACAGCCGAGGAACTAGCAGCGTTGCTAAACGTCTCCGAAAAAACAGTATACCGTTGGAGTAAATTGGGCTCATTGCCGAGTGTCCGGCTCGGGACGGCAGTCCGCTTCGAACCTGCCGTCGTCACCATTTGGCTCCGCGAAAGAGGAGCTGCAGCTTAACGAGACAAGCATCAGCCAAACGGGAAAGCGCACGATTAAGAATATGGGAGCCAAGCACGATTGATTAGGACGACTTTCATTTCGAATTCAGCGTGCACCGCGAGCTGCGGCACGCTGGACGCGCGGAATGACTGGCAATCTGGACCTCTTTGTCGCATTCCCTGTTGAGTTGTTCATCGGCTCGTCACTGTTCACGAGTTCGCGGATGCGTTCATCTTGTATGTCCTCAGCCGCAAGATAGTCCAGGGTAGTCTCCAAATCCGAATGTCCAAGCCATGCTTGAATGGTTCGAGCAGGGACTCCGTTGAGATGATGGTTGCATGCAAATGTCACTCGGAACTTGTGCAAGAACACCTTGCAGTCCAGCTGTGCTTTTCTTGCGGCGCGCTTTAACTTCTTGAGAAAGTGGCCGTCCGGCCGGTTATCCTTGTTCGGAAAAATTAGCTTGCTTTTTGCTGCAGAACGGCGCGCTGCGATAGCTTTTGCCAAAGAGTCAGGTATGGGGATCACACGTTCTTCGTAATCCTTCGGATGGAAAGAAAGGCCCGGTTTATCAGTAACTCTTATGGTCTTGGTCTTCGACGTGTAGCCGATGTCGGAGTACATCGCACAAGCTACCTCATGTTCGCGCATACCGGTTTTTGCGAAGAACTGCCAGAGGAGCTTGTCATCGGGAGGGGATGCGGCATAAATCGCTTCTAATTGGCCTGGTGTATACCGCTCCGGCTTCTTTTTTGTGAATTTAGGTTTTTCACCCTTGTTGAATAGGCCGGTTACACCGTTTGCTGCGAGGAAGAATGTCACGAGGTCGACGGCGTTGCGAATCGAACGGCGTGATAA
>Ga0302326_10001614_pt1 | contig 56867 bp, 50 predicted proteins | sample Palsa_T0_3_FD_202264 | JGI IMG/M metagenome (GOLD analysis project Ga0302326, IMG submission 202264) | Peat permafrost microbial communities from Stordalen Mire near Abisko, Sweden - Palsa_T0_3 | ecosystem: Environmental > Terrestrial > Soil > Palsa > Peat permafrost | place: Sweden: Abisko...
CTGGTTGTCGCCGCAGGCCGCGATCAGCGCCGCCGCAGCACCACCGCCCAGGCCCAGCAGCGCCAGTCGCCGGATGGCTTCGCGCCTCGTCAACAGCCCGTCGACGTGGTCGGTGGCGATCTCCTCGGCGATGTAGTGATGTAGCGACGTCATCTTGGGCCAGTATGCGGCAAAATGCGCCGCAGCGCGCGGAAGGCGCTGCAGGACTGGGTCAGTCGAAGCTGTCCGGGTCGGCGACGGGGATCAGCAGATGCGACGGGGTGGGCCCGCCCTGGTGCAGCTGATAGCTGCCGCCGACTAGGGCGCGGCGCGCGGGCTTGGTCGGGACGAGGTGCGGGAAGTCGAAGGTGGTCAGCGTCAGACGCAGCCGGTGGCCTGACTCGAGCAACGCCGCGGTCGGGAAGATCTCGATGTCGTAGCGGGTCAGTTCGCCGGGGATTACGGGCTTCACGGCTGACCGAGTGCTGATGTGGTGCGGTCGCAGGACGGTTCCGTCGGGCAGGTACCAGGTGCGGTCAGGGTCGAGCTCGCGGTGCGAGCCGAGCAACGCCCCCTGAGTCAACGGACGGCTGGCGCCGTCAGGTGCAACGTCGTCGAGATGGGCGACCCACAGCGTCTCGGTGGTGCTGGCCGTCGCATGCACGGTGAGCGTGATCGGCCCGGCGACCAACGTCGGAGAGGCGAAGGCGTCGGTGGTGTACGTCAGCGCGCCGCGCTGCAATCGCCGGTTGTCCTGGTCGTAGCGGGTCTGCCCGCCGCGCTGGGCGCGGACGAAGCTGGTCAGCCCGAGGGTCCACTGCTCGACGCTTCGGCCAGAGAGCGGGCCACGGCCCACATACTTGATGGTGGCCGTGGAGGTGTCCGGTGCGCTGTCGGCGGATAGCCGGCCGGACTCAGACAGGTAGAACCGGGTCGGAGTCGCCTCAGCCAGCGGATACTCGCGGGCGTGAAACCACCGGGGGCTTCCGATGGCCTGGAAGGTGAATGGCGGTCCGGACATCGCCGCGTCCGCCTCGTCGTTGAGCCAGTAGTCGAACCAACGCAGTTGCAACGCGTGGAGGTGCAACCCACCGAAGTCGGAGACGTGATACCAAGGACCCATCATCAGCCTCAGTCGCTCGGACACCGACTGGCCAGGCTGCATCGGCTGCTCGTCGTGGCGCCCCGCGAAGGCGTTCTGCAACGCGGCATAGTTCAGCGGCGCGCCGCGCTGGAAGGCGTCGTGCCAGCCGCCGACCAGAAAGACCGCCACGTTGTTGGCGACAACACTGGGCAGCACCAACGCCGGCCGCATTGAATCCCAGAACGACCCGTCGAAGGCTGTCTCACCGCCGGCAACCATATCGGCGATCAATGGCCGGAAGTAGCCCCGCTGGTTACGCCCACGCTGTCGCACCCCGGCGAACCCGCCCGCCCGCGGCCGCGGATGCCTGCCGAGATTGATGACCTCCAGAGCCGGGTTGACCACGTTGAGTAGCCGGTAGACCCCGCCATAGGCCCGGATCGTCCGAAGGTGCGGGGCCCCGCCCATCGCTGCGGCGTCGCGGTAGAAATCGCGCGCGGACATCGTCGGAAAGATCGCCTTCAGTGGCGAGTTCGGTCCAACGGCGGCGGCGGTGAACAACTGGTTGATCGCCAGGTAGGAGGTCCCGAACATACCGACCCGGCCGTTGGCGTTGGGCAGCTTCGACGCCCAGTCGACCAGCTCTACCCCGTCGTGGGTCTGCCGTTCCCCGAACATCTCGAAGGCGCCGCCGGAGACGCCGCTACCCCGGACGTCGACCATCACCTCGATGTAGCCGCGCCTGATCAGATACGGCGTGGCGGCGGCGCCTTCTTGCCATAGGGCGTCAGCGACAGCAGCACTGGAAACGGACCGGCGGCAGGCTGGCCGGTCCCCGGCTCGGTCGGGTAATGAATGTCGGCGCGCAGCACCACACCGTCGCTCATCGGTACAGCGACGTTGTGCCGTATCCCCATTCCGAACCGTGCGGGTCTGGGTGCCCACGGCGGTGAGAACGGCGACGGACTGGTCCTGCGGGCGCGACTGGACGCGGCCTTACGGTGCGTTCGCAGTGTCGGCATCCCCACCTCCTGCGAGCATTGTTGACAACGTGTTCAGCGGCCGGGTTCTATGACATCCCATGGCGGTTGACGACACGGTACTCGGGCTGTGGCAGGCCTTATCGCGACGGGACTGGGACGCCGTCAAAGCGTTCCTGTCCGCGGACTGTGTCTATGTCGACATGCCGGTCGGGCCGACGCTGGCCGCCCGCGGGCCCGACGACATCGTGAAGCGACTCAAGGTCGGACTCGAACCGCTCACCGGCTATCAGAACCACGACGGGGTGCTGGTGTCCAACGGCTCCGACGTCATGTACGAGCACTCCGAAACTTGGCGCTGGACAAGCGGGGAAACGGCTGTGCTGCAGTTTGTTTCGGTCCACCGCGTCGACGGCGGCAAGGTGACGCTGTGGAAGGACTACTGGGACATGGGCGGCATGACGGCACAGGCGCCGCCGACCTGGCTGCAGGATCTTGCGACAGCGGACACTAGCTGGATCTTTGACGCCACTGGGCTCATCTGACCGGCCCGCAATCCGATACCCGGTTTACTGCTTAGGCGACGGGGTTGGGCCTTCCTTACGCACCGAATTGATCGGGGCCGACTGCCGCTAAAAGGGGCGCGTAGCGTCGCTGTATGAGATCGGCTTTCGTCGTTACATTCGCGGTCGGATTGATCCTCGCAGTGTTCGGTCTGATCTGGGCGCTCCAGGGATTCGGCGTGCTTGGTGGTAGCCCGATGAGCAACACGACGACCTGGTCCATCAATGGTCCGATCGCGGTACTGATCGGCACCGTGATTGCGGTATTCAGTTGGCGGAAACTCTCATCGAAATAGTGCTTCCCAACGGTGAACGTCAAAGTTCGCACCCACCCAAAGACCAGACAAGTATCGCGGACCCAAAACCGGTTGATACCCAGGCGGCGCAAGCGGTGGGGCGCGTGTCAGGACGTTGCGGCATGACCGCACAGGCGCCACCGACGTGCTTAGAGGACCTCGCGACGGCGGACACTAGCTGGCTTTAGACGCCGCGGGGCTCATCTGATCCATCGCACATTAGGCCTCAATCCGCAGCTGCTCGACCGGCTGGCCTTTGGGCGGCTGAGGCGTCGCAGCAGCCCGACGCCCAAGATGTCAAGAAATACGGTGGAAACATCGTAGAAACATTGATCTCGGCATACATCAAGCACATACTGACGAGACGCCCGCAAAAGCCAGTATTCACGAATTTCTAAGCGGTCTCCGGCAGAAGGCTCGGAGCATCCTCAACGAGGAGGAATGATGAGGAAATTCACGCAACGGGTGCTAATTTCGCTCGCGGGTGGGATTGCGCTTATTGGAGCTGTCGGTGGTGTCGACCTGCTTGGGGAAGCCCACGCCAGCCCCACCCCATGCGTCAATGCGACGAAGCTGTGCCAGCCGCAGCAGGTGAACGGATCGTCTCGAACCCCGGTAGCGATCGTTTGTCAGCCAACTGGGCCAAAGGGTGGGGCTTTTTGCCGTCCGCCACACGCTGCTGCTGCTCGGCGCTGATCTCCGCCCTGCTTAACCCGTAGCGCTGATCTTGACGCACGCGGATGTGCTCGCCACTCCTGAGGTAGGGCTAAAGGCCATGGAGCGCTGGATACGCGACTCGCGCACCTCAACCAGAGTGTTCGAGTTCTGTTCGGGCCTGGTCGATTTGGTCGTATGCGTAGGTTGCCATGGCGGCGGTGGTCATCGTTTCACCCTTGCGGGCGAGCGATTCGTAGGTCGCCTCGCCGAGGACATCGCGCAGGCCGGCGATCGCGGTGGTGATTTCAGGGAACGCCGACGCAGACAAAGGACTGAGCGCGAACCCGGCGATGGTGGCCGCCGGTTCGTAGCGTCCGAGCCGGTCGAAAAGAGCGGCGAGGCTGGCCAGTGGGAGGCGGATCGCCGTGGTGTCGCCCGAATCGTGGCAGGTGCGGATCACCAGCGCAAGGTGATCGAATGCGGACACGGTGTCGCCGTGTTCGGCCTCAAGTCGTGCCAGACCGGTCGCCAGGAGTGACGCGGAAGTGCGGTTGCCGCTGTCTTGAGCGATCACCAGACCCCGGCCCAGGACGTTAAGCGCCCCGACGGGATCTGCGTCACGGAAAGCGGCACCGTATGCCCAGAGCGCCAAAGCGAGCAAGTGCGGGTTGCCTGTTCCCTCCGCAGCCTCAATGAGGCCATCCGCGGAATCCATCGCCTCCCCACCGCAACCGGCCAATGAAAGGGCGACAACCAGAAATGCCCGGATGGCGACGTGGGTGTCGTGGCGGCGTGCGAGCTGGGCGCGGCACAACTCGGCCAACCGCTCGGGCTGACCGATGACTAGGTACGACATTCCAAGCAAGCCTTCGATGCCATACGGCAGCCGATCGCGACTCCCGCCGAGAACGATCGGGCCTGCGTCGCTGTAGCCGACAGCCGCCTCGATCCGTCCGGTCCTGAAGCACTGCGACGCAATCACATACAGGAACGCCAGCCGCGGGTGGTCGGCCGCGCGGGCGGGTTCGATCAGCTCTTCGGCCCAGGCTATCGGCTCAAGGGTTGGGACCCAAACGCCGAGCAACCCCACATAGCTGGCGATAGTGGCGGCGACATCAAGATCGCCGTGGTCGTCGGCCCAGCGAAACGCGGCGCGAAGATTGGCGAACTCGGCAATGAACCAGTCGTAGGCCGCACGTTGGCGGGGGCTGTCCCACAGGGCCATGATGTCGGCTTCGCGTCCGGCGAAGTACCGTGAGTGGGCGGCCCGCATCTCGGATGCTTCGCCGCGGGCGACGAGTTGTTCCTCGGCGAACTGGCGGATCGTCTCCAACATCGAAAACCGGGTCCGCCCCGCCGACCGGTCGGCGACCAGCAGCGATTTGCGCACCAGCGCATCGAGCAGATCCAGGGCGGCGAAATCGTCTGGAGCGTCTGGGAATCCCGCTATAGCGCACGCGCTGTGCAGATCGAACCCACCGGCGAACACCGAACACCGATCCAGCAGCGCCTTTTCCGTGTCGTCGAGCAGGTCGTAAGACCACGCCACCGCGTGGCGCAGGGTGTGGTGGCGCGACAGGCCGCGCCGGGAACCGACCAGTAACCGGAACCGCTGATCGAGACGATCACGCACCTCGCCCGCGGTCATCGACGCCATCCGCGAGGCGGCCAGTTCGATGGCCAACGGGATCCCGTCGAGGCGACGACAAATCTCGATGACCGCCTCCACCTCATCCGTGGCCAACGAGAAGCGGGGGGCCACGCTGTGCGCGCGCTCGACGAACAGATTGACTGCGGCAGAGTCGATGCCGGCACCGACATCCAACGACGGCACTGCCCACAGTTGCTCGTCGGCTACCCCCAATCCTTCGCGGCTGGTGACCAGAATCTTCACCGTCTCCGACTGCGCGAGGATCGCCTCGATAATGTCGCCTGCGGCGTCAAGCACGTGCTCGCAGTTGTCGAACACCAACAACCGCAATCGGCCCTCCAACGCGGCGGCCACCGATTCGCTGACATTCTTGCCGGGTTGTTGAGTAATACCTAACAACGCTGCCACCGCGTCGGGCACCGCCGCCGGATCACTCACCGCAGCCAGTTCGAAAAACCACACCCCGTCGGGGAATTCGTCGACCAGCCGCGCCGCGACCTCCAGCGCCAGCCGGGTCTTGCCGACCCCGCCCACCCCGGTCAGCGTGACCAACCGATGAGCCTTCACCGCGGCGTGCAGCTCGCCGACCTCCGAGTCACGCCCGATGAAACTCGTTGCCGCAGCCCGCAGGTTCCCCGGACTCACATCCAGCGCCCGCAACGGCGGAAACTGCGTGCGTAACCCTGCTGCTCGGACCTGGAACACACCGACGGGAGTCGGCAGATCCCGCAACCGCCGCGGCCCCAAATCCACCAGATCAACCCCACTGAGCAGACCCGCCGTCGAGTCGGCCACCAGGATCTGCCCGCCGTGCCCGGCGGCCATCACCCGTGCCGCACGGTTGAGGACCACACCGAAGTAGTCGCCGTCACGCAGCTCGGCTTCGCCGGTCGCCAGCCCCATCCGCACCGGCAACTCCAGCGCCCGCTGCGCTGTTACGGCGGTGTCGACCGCTGATTTCGGCGAGGCGAACGCGGCGCACACGCCGTCACCGGTGTGCTTGAACAGCCAGCCGCCGTGCCCCTCGATCGCCCCGCGCAACACCTCGTCGTGGGCGGCCAGCGCCACCCGCATCGCATCCGCGTCGGCCTCCCACCGACGGGTCGAACCTTCAACGTCGGTGAACAGGAACGTCACAACACCCGAAGCAGCGGGCACCTCAGCAGAATGTCACAACAAACCCTGTTCCACCTCGAACATCACCGGACGGCCCAGACAACAGATCATGGGATCCTCCAAGCTCAATCCCCCGTCAGTCCGCAGCGCTTACTTGGACTAGCCAGGTGTGGATCGTCGCCGTCAGGCCCAATCGGCGTATTGCGGGAGGCGTTCCCAGTTCCCGATCGTGGGGATGTCGTCGCCCTGGACATCTATGTAGGAAGCCTCGGTCAGAACCGGTGCCGAGAAGGTCCGGGCGCCGGTTCCATTTTCAGTCACGCTGACGCCGTAGGGCCCAGGCGCACGCTCGACCTTCACGCTGGGGTCGTCCAGCTTCAGCCGCCACCGCGGCTGGCTGCTGATCAGCTCCAAGAACTCGAGTGCCTCTTCCGCCGTGGGAAATGAACGGCCCGAAATGGGAAGCTGCTCGTCCCAGCGATAGATCAGGAAGCTGACCGTCCCGTACCAGTTGCGATACACCACCCAGTAACCAAGTTGCGAAGCTAACTGGCCCAATTCCTTCACGCCGTGGCTCCCTAATGTTCATGGCTGGATCATTTCAGGGACATTATTCCAGCCTGTCGTAGGCGGCGTGGAGATCAGTTCGGTCCAGATTCGTCAAGAGCAACAGTGCCGCGCCCATCGCTGATGATTATCGCCGATTCGGTCATAGCTGCGTCTTTGATGCGACTCAGTTTCATCTGAGCGTCCCGAATTGTCCCAATCCCTCGGCGGGGCCATGTTCGATCTACGCCGTGGCGTCGGCGTCTTTAACCTCGGCATCTAGCTGGTAGATGCGGGCGGCGTTGGCGTGGGCGACGAGGTCGACGACCCGCATGGCGTCGGCCGAGCTCCAATGGCCGTCGTCGACAAATTCACTGAGGACTCGGTGAATGCCGTTGCGCCACAGCGTGGTGCCAAGGTAATGCAGCTCCGGTGGACCGAATGCGTCCGATGAGTAGACGATCTTGCGGAACGGCGCCAGTTCCAGCAACCGCGCTATGAACGCGGGCGCCCGGGCACCCAGGTGATTGACGCTCAGCCCGCCGTCCAGATAGACGTTGTTGAACGCCTGGGCCAGGTAGCCGGCTTCCCGCTCGTAGGGATAGCAGTGCAGCAGCACGATCGGGGTATCGCCGGACTGGCGCAAGAAGTCCACCAGATACAGCGGATTGGCCTTGAGTAGAACGCAATCCCGGTCGCCGAAACCGACGTGGAATTGCAATGGCTTACCCACTCGCAGGGCCTGATGCAGTCCGAAACGCAGCAGCACCCGATCGGTCAACCGGATGCCACCGTTGTCGCGCCATCGGGCGGCCGCTGCAGCGACCTCGGCTGTCGACGGTTCGGTCAGGTCCCCATCGAACCCGCCGCGGTAAGCCAGGATGGATTTCGTGCCCACCGCTGTGGCCGTGCGGTGGTGCAGGATATTCCCGAATGCCGACGCATAGTCACCCGAGGCATGCGCGGCCTGCTCAGCCACCTGCTCGAGGCGAACCACCTCGTGGGCGCGGCTTCCTGACAAGTCGGCAATCTGCGCCACGTCTGTGACGGCCTCGGCGTAGCCGGTGTCGATCAGCCAGTCGCTGACGCCGGCCGCACGCAGAAAGATTCGCGCCAGCTCGGCCTCGGCGAACTGACCGCGACGTTGCCAATAGTCTTGTGGGGCAGCATGTTTCGGTAGATCGAGTAACGGCGCGCAGTGGGCGCGCACGGCGAAGCCGAGTTGCGTGTCAAATCCTGAGTCAAAGTCTGCGAGCGGCTCGGTGTTGGCCTCGTTGAGTCCGTTCTCGAACCGCTGCCGGTCCCCCGCCTCTACCCAGCAGCCGTGCGCATGCTGATCGATCAGCGCCACGGCGGCGATGTGATCAGTTAGAGCCGTCATCGTCACACGCTCCAGGCCATCCGGAATTTGTCGGCCAGTTGTTCGCGGTTGAGATGTGCGTAGTGCTCGTGTTCGAAACGCCGGACCGCCACCATGACGTCGACGGCGGGATCCCCCAGAATGGCGCGCAACCGTTCCGAATCATCAAGCGCAGCAATGGTCTTAGCCTGCGAGCCAGACACTGGCGCAATGCCGGAGCGACGGCGGTCCGAGTCGGTCAATGCTGCCGGGTCGACCTTGGTCTCCGCGGGCAGCACCGCCTTCTGCTCGATTCCGTCCAGCGCCAGGCCCAGGATGGTGGCCGTCGCGAAATACGGATTGGCCGACGGATCCACGATTTTGACCTCGACGTTGGCGCCGTACGGAGTGCCGGGGCCGGCGACGACGAAGCGCAGCGCAGCCTCTCGGTTTTCGACGCCCCAGCAGGCATAGGCCCCAGCCCAGTTGCCGGGATGCAGCCGCAACCCGGACACGATCGAACCGCACAACACGCCCGCCGCCTCCGGCAGGGCGCGCAGCACACCCGCCACGGCGCTTTCGCCGTTGCTCGTCATACCGTGGGTGCCCGCCCCGTCGGAGAACAACGGCCCGGCTGAGTTGATCAGCGAGAAATGCTGGTGGGCACCGCATCCGACATCGCCGACGAAGGGCGCCGGCGACAGGCTGACCCGTAAACCGTAGCGACGCGCGCAGCGCCCGATGATGATTCGGGTCAGCACCAGCTGGTCGGCCGCGGCGACGGGCGACTGCGGTGTCAGGGAGATCTCGAACTGGTTGGCCCCGTACTCGGGGTGGAGTTGCTCGATCGCGACGCCGGACACCGCCGCCGCCGCGGTGACATCGCGAACGAAAGACTCGTATTCGAGTACGCCTGCCAGCCCGTACTGCGCCCACGAGGTCGACGGCAATCGATGGCCGTCGGGTGCAACGAGTTGAAACTCGATCTCGTGGCCGACGATTGCCTCGTATCCGGCTTCGGCGAGTCTCGCTTCGACCCGGGTCAGTGTTCCGCGGCTGCACTCGGGCACCGGTGTGCCGTCCTGCTCGAAAAATGAGCCAGGCGCCCAAGCCAATCCTTCGCCAATGAGGCGGATCCCGGCCAAGTCGATTCGGACCCGCTGATCACCGACCACACCGATGCGTTCGGTGAATGCGATGCCGGTCTGGTCGATGGCGAAGCCATGCCACGCCGGGCTGGCGCCGAGCCCTGGATTGGCGAAGGCCTGGGTGCGGCGTATTGGGACGGTCTTGGCGTGGGTGAGCCCGGCCGGATTGACCACGGTGCCGATAACCGCGTCGACCCCTTCGGCTTGAAGTAGGGCGACCGCGGCGGCGCCGAGCGGTGTGGTCGTCATGTGCCGGGCGGGCCCCGGTGGATCAAACCCGACTAGGCAGGGTCAGCGTGCAGGACTGGGCGATATCCAGGGTCCGCAGAACCCGTCCCATACCCAGCCACAGCGCGCACGACAACGCCAGATCGGCGAGCAATTCCTCGGAGAAGTGTGCGCTGCAGCGGGCCCAGAAATCCTCGTCGTCGCGCAGCACCGTGTGCTCGGTGGCGAACCGGTAGGCGAATTCGGCAGCCAGTCGCTCCTGGTCGCTGTATCCGGTCCAGGTACGCCACTCGAGGGCGTGATCGTAGAGCTCTTCGTCGACGCCGGCGGCGGGTCCGTCGGCGTCGCGGGTGTTCACGCACACTTCGCATTCGTTGCTGTGCGCGATGACCGTGCGAGCGAGTTCCCGCGTGCGCATCGGCAACCGGTTGCGGCTGTACACCGCATTGGCGAACGCGCCGATCGCGCCGCCCAGTTCGGGAGACTTCAGAACCCAGCCAGCCAGGTCGTCGTCAGGGAATGCTCCGATTCGGCTCATGGCGAGATGGTACGCCCGGCGGGTCCAGATGAAGTCGTTGTGTAGCTCAATGCCCGCCTTGTCCTGTCGTCGGCGGTCGCGAGACACACTGTGCCGAATAGAGCTCTTCGCCGAGCTTTTCCATCAGCTGAAGCTGCGTCTCCAGATAGTCGACATGGTTCTCCTCGTCGGCCACGATGCCTTCCAGCAGGGTGGCGCTGGTCGAATCCTGCTTCTCGCGGCACATGATGATGCCGGGCTTGAGCCTGTTCAGGACGTCGTATTCGATCGCCAGATCGGCTTCGAACTGCTCCCGCAGCGTCTGACCGATGCGCAGCGAAAACAAACGTTGGTAGTTCGGCAGTCCGTCGAGCAGCAGGATGCGATCGGTGATCGCCTCGGCGTGCCGCATCTCGTCGAACGACTCGGCGCGGGTGTAGCCCGCCAACTCGGTGAAACCCCAGTTCTCCTGCATCTTTGAATGCAGAAAATACTGATTGATGGCGGTGAGTTCGCTGGTCAACTGTTCGTTGAGAAGGCGCAAAACATCAGGATCACCTTGCACGATCGCTCCTTAATTCTCCGCTGAGACGGTCTTGACTGCGGGCAATGGACGGATGCGTTGGGCTGGAACGCACCGCATGCCGAGGACAAATCTAGTGCAGCGGGCGACCCGCGGCGTGCTGATTTGGGCCGCGTGGATGGACCAATTTCAACAAACGTGCAGGTCAAAGGCTAGGCTAAGTAAGGATAGCCTTCGCGAACTAGGTTAGGTTAGACTGCCCTACATGCGGGCTGTTCAGTCATCGGAGACCCAAAACGTAGGGGTTCGCTGATGTACGTATGCCTCTGCGAGGGCGTCACCAGTCAAACCGTGTCCGAGTGTGTCGCGCATGGGGCGTCGACCTCCAAGGAGGTCGCAGCGGCGTGCGGCGCCGGTCTCGACTGCGGACGTTGCCGACGCACACTGAGAGCCATCATCGCTGCGGCCGCCCAGCTGCAACCCACCGGTTCCTAGCGATCAATCAGCGCGCCGGGCGGTGAAATCGGCCAGTGCCGCCGCGTTCGCCTGTCCGCCCAGAAGTTCGGCGAAGTGCGCATTTTCCCGATCGGTTGCCGCCGCAATGTCCGGACGGATGGGTTCCACAATGGATTCTTTGACCGCGATCAGGCTCGGGATCGGTCTGGACGCGAGGATCTCGGCGTGCCTGCGGGCCTCGGTAATCAGGTCGGCGGGTTCGCACACCTTCCACACCAGTCCCATCCTCTGGGCTTCGTCGGCGCTCACCCACTCCGAGGACATCAGCAGCCAGGCCGCATTCTGCCGTCCGATCAATTGCGGCAGCAGGTACGACGACGCCGCCTCCGGCGCAACGCCCAAGCTGGTGAAGGGGCACTTCAGCCGCGCCGTCGACGACATGAACGTCAGGTCGGCGTAGCCCAGGATGGTGGTGCCGATCCCGACCCCGACGCCGTTCACGGCGCAGATCAGCGGCTTGGGAAACCGGGTCAGCTCATTGATCATCGTGGTGAAATGTGAACCCTGTCCGGCCAATTGCGGGTCGGTGATGCGCGCCTGCATTTCTTTGAGGTCGTTACCTGCGCTGAACGCGCGGCCGGCCCCGGTCAACAGCACGACGGCGACATCGGGGTCGTCGGCGGCGAGCCGCAGTGCCTCGGCGGTGGCCTCGTAGAGCGCCTCGTTGAACGCGTTGAGTGCTTCGGGCCGGTTCAAGGTAAGCGTGCGTACTCGCTGCTGATCGTCGATCTGGAGTATCACGGGTGTCTCCTCAATTCAATTGTGGAAGGGGGTCTTCAGCACGTAGCGACTGGTCGGCACCGCGTCGATGTTCTCGTTGGCGCCGAAAGCCGATGTGCTGGTTACCATCCGGCCCAGGCGTTGCTGCAGGTCAGCGTCGTCGGCCGCACCGAAGAAGGCCTTCAGGTCGCTGATCGCCTCAGCCGGGAACAACTCCTCGACAATGCCCGCCAGCTCAGGCGCATTGTGGGTCAGCGACCGCACCACGGCGTTCTGGGTGTAACCAAAGGTGGACTGGGTCTCGATCGCCACCGGAGTGTGGTCGTGCTGCCAGCGATGCAGCCAACTCGCCTGCTCCAGTTCGGCCGGTCGACGCAGCAGTGCGATATTGGCCAAACCCGTTGTACGACTGCCTAGTTCCAGCGGTGCCTGCAATGGGACCGACTCGGTGACCAGGTACGCCGCAAGGTGCTCGCACTCGATGTCGAGCAGCTCGAGCGCCGCCGCGATCTGGTCGCCGTAGCACTGCTGAGTCCAGATGCTCACCACGGCGGCCACCGATGGATCGAGCGTCGTCAGCGTCATCAGCGAATGGCGCACCGCCGCGTCGCGGACGTTGACCGCCAGGCCGGCGACGCCGAGCCCGAGAATCGCCTGCGCGACGGATCCCCGCTGCCGTCGGCACCAGTCCTCGTCACGGTCGGCGGCCATCAGCACCGCGACTACCTTCTCCATGGCCTCAACCTTGCAACCCCTCAATCAACGTCGGAACGGTCCCGCGCCCAGCGCGGCTGGATGAACACGCCTTCGGCCTGGACGGTAACTCCCTCGTCGTCGGCGAGATGGCCCGCGGCGTAAGTCTTCACTCCGTCGGTGCGGGTGGTGACCGCCTCGGCGTGCAGGTCGCCGAGTCGGGTGGCCCGCACGTAGCGGAAGTTGATAGTTCCAGTGAGACGCGGATTGACTCCGTCGCTGGCGGCCTCGCCCAGCAGGTGATCGAGAAGCAAGGCGGCGACTCCGCCGTGTACGTGTCCCGGCGGTCCCTCGTAGCCGGCGCCGAGGTGAAAATCGCTCCAGGTCTTACCCGAGTCGTCGCGCTGAATCACCAACGGAGGGGCCATCGGATTGCGTATTCCGGTGACGGCGTTACCCCAGGCCATCCGCTCGCCACTTTTGAGGTAGCGCACGCCGAACGAACCGTCGACTTGCTTGCGGCGCAAGCGCGCTGTGGCCGAGTCGATCTCGGCTTTAGCAGCCGCGACGGAAGCGGCGTCAACCTCGGTCCTGATCGTCGCGTCGATCAACTCCCGGACTGACTGGGCCAACGGCTCGTACACCGCTCGCAGTCGTTGCAGCTCCTCGGCGCTGATGTTCTCCAGCGTGAAGTCCAGCATCAGGCGAAACTAGAACACGTTCATATCCCGGTCACGACCGGGCCGGGCGAACGTGGTTATCGCCGCGGACGAGTTCGCCGATCAACCCGGCGAGCTCCCGGTACGCGTCCTCCCGCCCGCTGGAGGACCGAAACACCAACCCGATTCGGCGTCCGGGGCGAGGCGCGGCGAAATATGCCAGTTCCAGCCGGGTGTGCGCGGCCTCGACGGGCACAGCGCTCTGCGGGATCAGTGTCACACCCAGCCCGCCGGTTACGCATTGCACCGCCGTCGACAGTGACGCTGCCCGGGTGTTGGCCAGCTCGGCGTGAACGCCCGCCATGCGGCAGACATCGAGCGCCTGGTCGCGCAGGCAGTGGCCTTCGTCGAGCAGCAGCAACGGCATTTCGGCCAGCGCGGCGGGCGGAACTCGTCGCTTCCCGCCCAGTGGGTGCCCGGGCGGCAGCGCGAGCACGAAATCCTCGTCGTAGATCGGTATCTCCACGACACCACCGGCCTCGACCGGTAGCGCGACCAGCGCCGCGTCCACCGAGCCTCCGCGCAGTCCGGTGAGCAGCCGTTCGGTCTGGTCCTCGATGATCTGCAGGGCCAACCCGGGCAGTCGATCGGCCAGCCCGCCGAGCAGCGTCGGAAGTACGTAGGGTGCCACCGTCGGGATCAGGCCCAGTCGGATGTTGCCTTGGAGTGGATCGGAGGCACCCGCGGCGGCGGCCGTGAACGCCGTCGCGGCCTCGATCACCGCCTGGGCTTGCGGCAGCAGCTGTCTGCCCTCCGTCGTCAGGAAGACTCGGCGGGTAGACCGTTCCACCAGCTGGACTTCCAGGCCGGCCTCCAGTGCCGACAGTGCCTGCGACAGGGTCGACTGGCTGACGCCGAGAGTCGTTGCAGCGCTGCCGAAGTGCTGCTTTTCGGAGACAGCGACAAATGCCCGGAGGCCGGCGAGCGTGGGCTGATAAGTCTTATCGGTCATGCCTATCAGTGTAGTGGGAAAGATCACCTTTCATTTAAAGTCGTGGTGCGGCAGGATGGTGAAAGCGAAACTTGACTAAATCCAATTTGACTGAGGAGTGACATGGCATTGCTAACGATCGGCGACCAGTTCCCCGCCTACCGGCTGACCGCGTTGATCGGAGGCGACCTCTCTGAAGTCGATGCCCAACAGCCCGGCGACTACTTCACCACCATCTCCAGCGGCGACTACGAGGGCAAGTGGCGGGTGGTGTTCTTCTGGCCGAAGGACTTCACCTTCGTGTGCCCGACCGAGATCGCCGCCTTTGGCAAGCTCAACGACGAATTCGAAGATCGCGATGCGCAGGTGCTCGGTGTCTCTGTGGACAACGAGTTCGTGCACTTCAATTGGCGGGTCCAGCACGAGGACCTGAAGACGCTGCCGTTCCCGATGCTCGCGGACCTCAACCGGGAACTGGTGGAGGCCACCGGCGCGCTCAACGCGGACGGTGTCGCAGACCGGGTGACGTACATCGTCGACCCCGACAACGAGATCCAGTTCGTGTCGGTGACCGCGGGCTCGGTCGGGCGCAACGTCGACGAGGTGCTGCGGGTGCTCGATGCCCTGCAGTCCGACGAACTGTGCGCGTGCAACTGGCGCAAGGGTGACCCCACTCTGGACGCGGGCGAACTGCTCAAGGCTTCGGCCTGACCAGGGCCTGAGCGGACGGGATTGGGAGATCTGATGAGTATCGACAATCTGAAGGACGCGCTGCCCGACTACGCAAAGGACCTCAAGCTCAATCTGGGCTCGATCAGTCGCAGTACGGTGCTGAACGAGGAGCAGCTCTGGGGCACGCTGTTGGCCAGTGCCGCGGCGACGCGGAATACCGAGGTGCTGAGCGAGATTGGCGCCGAGGCCGCCGGCGTCCTGTCATCCGAGGCGTACCAGGCGGCGCTCGGTTCGGCGTCGATCATGGCGATGAACAACGTGTTCTACCGCGGCCGCGGCTTCCTCGACGGGAAGTATGACGACCTTCGTCCGGGTCTGAGAATGAATATCATCGGCAATCCGGGCGTGGACAAGGCGAATTTCGAGCTGTGGTCGTTCGCGGTGTCTTCGATCAACGGGTGCGCGCACTGCATGGTGGCCCACGAGCACACTTTGCGTGAGGCCGGCGTCGACCGCGACGCGATTCTGGAGGCGTTGAAGGTTGCGGCCATCGTTTCCGGCGTCGCTCAGGCGATCGCCACCGCCCAAACGCTGGCCGCTGCCGGCTAGACCCCGACCGTAGACTTCGGGTCTGTGGTCGTCAGTCAGGTCGATCTGCAACACCTGCGTCGCTGTGTGGAGCTAGCCCGCACCGCACTGGAGAACGGACACGGTCCCTTCGGTGCGGTGCTGGTCGGCGCGCAGGGCCAGACACTTTACGAGGACCACAACCGCGTCACCGACTACGACCAGACATTGCACGCGGAGCTGAATGTCGTCCGGTGGGTGGTAGCGAATCTTGCTCCGGTGCACCGGATTCGGACCACCGTGTATACGTCGTGTGAGCAATGTCCGATGTGTGCGGCCGGGCATGCCTGGGCGGGGCTGGGGCGAATCGTCTACGCGACGTCGTCCGCCCAGCTGACCGCCTGGCTGACGGAATGGCACGCGCCGACACCGGTGGCGATGCTTCCGATCAACACCGTCGCGCCACGAGTGGTGGTCGACGGCCCGGCGGTTGAACTCGAGGATGAGATGAAAACCCTTTACGAGGCCAGGTACCGGAGGTGACCTCCCCCGCCTGGGTTGAGCATGTGATCTGGTGGCATGTCTATCCCCTGGGATTCGTGGGTGCTTTTCCCGCCGACGTTCCGCCGGATCCAGATCAGCACCGGCTGCGACGCGTCGCCGAATGGTTCGACCACGCCATCGCGCTCGGCGCATCCGGGATCGCTCTGGGGCCGATCTTCGCCTCGCGCACACATGGTTACGACACCACCGACCATTACCGCATCGATCCTCGACTCGGCGACGACGATGATTTCGACTACCTTGTCGCCGAGGCGCGGCGGCGTGGCTTGCGGGTTCTCCTCGACGGGGTGTTCAACCACGTCGGTATCGACTTCCCCCGCCATCGCGAAGCGACCCACGACGACGCGGCAGCCCGCTGGTTTCGCGGGCGGCCTGGTCGCTTGCACACCTTCGAAGGTCATGGCGACCTGCTCACGTTGAACCACGACAACCCCGAGGTCGCGGACTACACCGCCGACGTCATGGCGCACTGGCTGCGACGCGGCGCTGATGGCTGGCGGCTGGACGCTGCTTACGCTGTGCCGCAACAGTTCTGGACTTCGGTTCTGCCGAGGGTGCGACAGCTCCACCCGGATGCCTGGTTGGTCGGAGAGCTGATACATGGCGACTACGCTGCGGTGGTCCGCGCAACCGGCTTCGACTCGGCCACCCAGTACGAGCTGTGGAAGGCAATCTGGAGCGGCCTCAACGACGGCAACTTCTTCGAATTGGACTGGGCTCTGCAACGACACGCCGAGTTCGTGCGCAGCTTTGCCCCGTTGACTTTCGTCGGCAACCACGACGTCACGCGCATCGCGAGCCAGCTACAGCGTCCCGAACACCTGGCCCACGCCCTGGTCATCCTGGTGACTGTGGGTGGGGTTCCCAGTATCTACGCCGGAGACGAGTTCGGCTACCACGGAGTCAAGGAAGAACGGTTCGGTGGTGACGACGCGGTACGGCCCGAATTCAGCTCTCCCCCAGCGCGACTGGATTCACATGGAGTGGAAGTATGGTCGCTGCATCAATACCTGATCGGCTTGCGGCGTCGTTACCCATGGCTGCACGCCGCGTCGACATCAGCGCTGCGGTTGGATAACCGTCAGTACGTGTATCAGAGTCGTCACGGCGATGACGCCTTGATCGTCGCGCTCAACATCGACGACACCCCACTGAACATCGTGCTCGCAGAGCTGCGCGTCGGCCAGGCGGAAGTCATCGCCGGTAGCGGGGCGCCGCCGCAGGACGTCGTCGACGCAGTATCGGTCGAGCCGCATGGCTGGCGGATCCTGCGGCCGCTCTAGCGCTGCGGATCGAAAGGGTCGCTCGCGGATTCCATATGACCTACGGTGGCACGGTGGCCAAACGGCGGATGCCGAAGGTGCGAGACCTCGCGCCGCTGATCCGATTCCGCAAGCCCCGACTCAACCGTGTGCAACGTCGGCTCGACGACGCACAGACCATCCACGATCTGCGCAGCGTCGCTAAGCGGCGGACACCGAGGGCGGCGTTCGACTACGCCGACGGCGCGGCCGAGGATGAGATCTCTTTAGAACGTGCGCGACAAGCGTTCCGCGACATCGAATTTCAGCCCACAATCCTGCGTGACGTCAGCGATGTCCGGACTGATTGGACAGTGCTGGGCCGGCCTGTGGCGCTGCCGTTCGCGATAGCGCCGACGGGCTTCACCCGGCTGATGCATACCGACGGCGAGCTCGCCGGCGCCCGGGTCGCCGCGGAAGCCGGCATTCCGTTTTCGTTGTCCACGTTGGGTACCGCCGCGATCGAGGACATATCAGCCGCTATCCCGCAGGGCCGCAGATGGTTCCAGTTGTACATGTGGCGTGACCGGGACCGTTCGATGGCGCTGGTGCGACGGGCCGCCGAGGCCGGCTTCGACACTCTGTTGGCCACCGTCGACGTCCCGGTGGCCGGCGCGCGGCTGCGCGATGTGCGCAACGGGATGTCGATTCCGCCGGCGCTGACGCTACGGACGGCGCTCGATGCGGCGCTGCGACCACGCTGGTGGTTCGACCTGTTGACCACCGAGCCGTTGTCCTTCGCGTCGTTGGACCGTTGGTCAGGCACCGTCGGCGAGTATCTGGACACCATGTTCGACCCGAGCCTGACCTTCGATGACCTGGCGTGGATCAAATCGCAGTGGCCGGGCAAACTCGTCGTCAAAGGCGTCCAGACCCTCGACGACGCGCGGGCTGTGGTGGATCTCGGCGTCGACGGCATCGTGTTGTCCAATCACGGTGGGCGTCAACTCGATCGGGCCCCGGTACCGTTCCATCTGCTGCCCGCCGTCGCACGCGACCTCGGAGCCCACACCGAGATTCTGGTGGACACCGGCATCATGTCCGGCGCCGACATCGTCGCCGCGATCGCCCTGGGCGCGCGCAGCGCTCTCATCGGCCGGGCCTACCTGTACGGATTGATGGCTGGCGGCGAAGCCGGCGTTCATCGTGCCGTCGACATTTTGTCGGGCCAGTTGACCCGCACCATGCGACTGCTCGGTGTCAGCTGCCTGGAGGAGCTGACACCTCAGCACGTGACGCAGCTGCGACGGCTTGTGCCGGTGCAGCCGCCGGGCTCACAACCTCGTGCTCATTGATGGTCGGCGTAGAGCCCAGCGCTCCCACGGTCGGGACGACGGTCTACCGGGTGAGAACCTTCTGATCGACGACGGTCAACCCGCCCTAAGCCAAAGATCAGCCACACCACTGCGGCCACAAACGCGATAATTCCAACGAAAACCAAGAGCTCAGTCATGGGGACAAGCTTTGCGCGTTACCTGGTCGTAACGTGGAGAAACGCCGTTGCTACACGGTGAAGAATCGGTGAACGCTCGCATCGGTCGTGTCGGTTGCAGGTCGCGGGCCTGGATCGACCCGCAGCTATCGACGGCGTCGCCGACCCTCGACAACGAAGGGGTGGTCGGCCACGGGAACTTAGGCTACCCTAACTTCATATTCCTATGAGGAGGTCCGAATGACGACGACGTGGGTGGGCGCATTACTGCGGAAGCAGCGGGAAACACGTGAGAACGGAGTCTCACCGTTTCCGCATCAGGCGGCGTTCCTACTCGACAATCCGATCCGCCGAGCGTTCGTCAACCCGGAGCGAACTGTCGAAAGCATCGGCCTGACAGGGTCCGAGCGCGTGCTGGAGCTCGGGCCCGGTCCCGGCTTTTACAGCGTCGAGATCGCCCGTCGCCTCACTGGCGGTCGACTCGACTTGTTCGACTTGCAGCCCGAGATGCTCGACAAGGCCAGGCGGCACCTCGAGCGGGCCGGCTTTGGTGATGTGGGTTTTACCGCGGGACAGGCGGGCCAGGATTTGCCGTTCCCGGACAACAGTTTTGACGCCGCCTTTTTGGCCGCGGTGATCGGTGAAGTGCCCGACCAACAAGCCTGCCTGCGGTCGCTGGGTCGCGTGCTGAAGCCAAGTGGACGGTTGGTCTTTGCCGAGACGTTCCCCGATCCCGACCGATTGAGCGTCCAGCAATTGCGCGACCTGGCCGAACCGGCGAACTTTGAGTTCGTCGAAGCATCGGGAACCCGGTGGCGAGACGTCGTCACCTTCCGCAACCGCGGCTCCTAACGAAGAAGAAACGTCCGCCACACCCGCATCCAGCTCGTCCAAGAAGCAGCCCGCAACACCTGAATCCCCTGCCAAGAGTCCGGGAACAAACCCGCGACCATCCAGGTTGAGCGCATAAGACTTAACTTTGGAGGAATGATGGCTGAAGCCAAATCAGTGCCGGTGTTGTTCGTCAGCGATCCGATCGTGCTGCCGGGGATGGTCGTGCCGATCGCGCTGGACGATGCCGCTCGGGCTGCCGTTGACGCTGCTCGTGCCACCGAGTCCGGCAGTTTGCTGATCGCCCCCCGGCTTGACGACCGGTACCCGTCTTACGGAGTTCTGGCGAGCATTTTGCAGATCGGTCGGGTGCCCGGCGGCGGTACCGCTGCTGTCGTTCGTGGCGAGCGGCGGGCCCACATCGGCACCGGCGCCAGCGGCCCGGGCGCGGCGTTGTGGGTCGAGGTGACCGAGGTCACCGACGCTGAACCCAGTGACGAGACCCGTGCACTGGCGGCCGAATACAAGAAGCTGCTGCTGGCGATGCTGCAGCGCCGCGAGGCGTGGGAGCTCGTCGATGTGGTGAACAAGCTGACCGATCCGTCGGCGCTGGCGGACATGGCGGGTTACGCGTCGTATCTGACCGACGTGCAGAAGCGCCAGCTGCTGGAGACCGAAGACGTTGCCGAGCGGCTGCAGGCGTTGATCGACTGGACTGGCGATCACTTGGCCGAAGTCGAGGTCAACGACAAGATCGCCGGAGACGTCCGCGACGGCATGGAGAAGCAGCAGAAGGAATTCCTGCTGCGCCAGCAGCTGGCCGCGATCCGCAAGGAGTTAGGCGAAGGCGAGCCCGAGGGTTCCGACGACTACCGGGCCCGGGTCGAGGCGGCCGACTTGCCGGACAAGGTTCGCGAGGCTGCGCTGCGCGAGGTCGGCAAGCTGGAACGCTCGAGCGAGCAGAGCCCCGAAGGCGGCTGGATCCGCACCTGGCTGGACACCGTGCTCGACCTGCCGTGGAACACCCGCACCGAGGACTCGACCGACCTCAAGGCCGCGCGCGAGATCCTCGACGCCGATCACCACGGCCTGGACGACGTCAAGGACCGCATCGTCGAGTACCTGGCGGTGCGAGCCCGGCGGGCCCAACGCGGTCTTCAGCTCGTCGGCGGCCGCGGCTCCGGTGCCGTGATGGTGCTGGCCGGCCCTCCCGGGGTCGGTAAGACGTCGCTGGGCGAGAGCGTTGCCCGCGCGCTGGGTCGTGAGTTCGTTCGCGTCGCGCTGGGTGGTGTGCGCGACGAGGCCGAGATCCGTGGCCACCGGCGCACTTACGTTGGCGCGCTGCCCGGCCGGATCGTCCGCGCGATCGGCGAAGCCGGCTCGATGAACCCCGTCGTGTTGCTCGACGAGATTGACAAGGTCGGCTCTGATTTCCGCGGCGATCCGAGTGCGGCGCTGCTGGAGGTCCTCGACCCCGCGCAGAACCACACGTTCCGGGATCACTACCTCGACCTGGATCTGGACCTGTCCGATGTGGTGTTCCTGGCGACGGCCAACGTCATCGAGAACATCCCCTCGGCGTTGCTGGACCGGATGGAGCTGGTGCAGATCGACGGATACACCGAGGACGACAAGGTCGCCATCGCGCGCGACTTCCTGTTGCCGCGCCAACGTGAGCGCGCCGGCCTGACCGACGACGAAGTCACCGTGACCGACGCGGCGTTGCGCAAGATCGCCGCCGACTACACCCGCGAGCCAGGAATGCGGCAATTCGAACGGCTGCTGGCCAAGGCTATGCGGAAGGTCACCACGAAGATCGCCGCGGAAGCGGTGACCATCGACGAGCCGGATCTGGTGGCTTACCTAGGCCGTCCGCGGTTCACCCCCGAGTCGGCCGAACGCACCGCGGTTCCTGGCGTGGCGACCGGCCTGGCCGTGACCGGGCTGGGTGGAGACGTGCTCTACATCGAGGCTGGTTCCAACGACGGCGAACCGGGTCTGCAACTGACCGGACAGCTCGGTGACGTGATGAAGGAGTCCGCGCAGATCGCGCTGTCCTATGTGCGTTCGCACGCCGCGGAATTGGGCGTCGACCCCGCGGCGCTGGACCGGCGGATTCACGTGCACGTGCCCGCCGGCGCCGTCCCGAAGGACGGCCCATCAGCCGGTGTCACGATGGTGACCGCGCTGGTGTCGATGGCCACCGGGCGGCAGGTCCGCGCCGACGTCGGGATGACCGGCGAGGTGACGCTGAACGGCCGGGTGTTGCCGATCGGCGGCGTTAAGCAGAAGCTGCTGGCCGCGCAGCGGGCCGGCCTCTCGACGGTGTTCATCCCGCAGCGCAACGAGCCCGACCTGGACGATGTGCCGGCCGAGGTGCTCGAGGCGTTGGACGTCAAGCCGATGACCGACGTCGCCGACATCGTCGCGCTGGCCTTGGAGCCGTTGCGGGAGTCGGTGACGGCCGCGGCGTGACGGCGGTTCGGTTAGCCTGCGGTGATGACCGATCTGCGGCTGATGGGCAGCGATCTGCTGACTATCCAGGTGGACGTGGACCAAGGCCGAACATGACGGCTTATCTGATCTCGATCTGCCGAAGCGTTTCCGATCGCGGCCGGCTTGAGGACTACTGGGCGCATGCCGCCCCGTCTTTCGAAGGGTTCGACGCCAAACCGCTGGCTGCATACGCTCCCTTCGAGGTGCTCGAAGGAGTTGCTGATGCGAAAGGCATTGTGCTGTTCGAATTTCCGTCGATGGAAGCCGCTAAGCGTTGGTATTTCAGCGACGCATACCAAAAGGTGAAGCAGCGTCGGCTTGGGGCTGCAAAATTCGAATTGATCCTCGTCGACGGCGGGTGGAAGCCTGCTGCCGAACGGATGCCAGACACCAGGTAGATCCATGGCCTACGACACCGACCTCGCCGATCGCATTAGGGAACTGCTGGGCCCGCTGCGCGGGGTTGACGAGAAGCGGATGTTCGGCGGGTTGGCGTTCCTGATCAACGGCAACATGTCGGTTGCTGTCAGCGGCCAGGGTGGTCTGATGGTCCGGGTACCGCCCAACGACACCGAGAGCCTTTGGGGACGAGCCCATGTGACCCCAATGGTGATGGCCGGGCGCGAAGTCCGCGGGTGGGTGCGCGTCAACGCCGACGGCGTGAAAACCACCCGGCAACTGACCGATTGGGTGAACCGCGGCGCCGACTACGCGCGAAGTCTTCCGCGCAAGTGAGCACCAGCGTGTGAGCTGGTCAGCTGATCGTGACGATGTCCGGCGGGCGTAGCCCTTGGAACCGCTCCCGCTCAGTGCGACGCCGCTTGATCCGCAGCCGGGCATCGCTGGGCATCGTGATGGCTTCGTCGCAGGTCAGGTAGAACACTTCGGCTACGACGTCGATGAGTTCTGCCGCGGCAAGCCGGGCACCTAACTCTCGCAACGTTGTTCGCAGCTCATGGGTGAACCGGATAGTAGTGTCGTAGGCCAGCTCTCGGGAGGCGCGGGCGTTGGCCGCGATTCGTTCGGGCAGCTTCGCCTCTGATTCCGACGGCGGAATGGCCTGCGGCAGTTCGGTCGCGGCGCGTCCCGCGGCGGCAAGCAGCATTGCCGGGTCGTCGCCGATCACCGGATTGGCCAGTTCAACTTCGCCCAGACCACGGTGCCGAACCCGGGCCACAGCGGCAGTGAACGCGGCACCGATGGTGCGCGACAGAGCACAGATGCCGTCGAGGTCTCCGTCGAGAGCCAGCCGGCACAGCTGCGGATCATTGCGGATCAGTGCCGCCAACGACGCAGTCTCAGCGCCGATGGCATCGCTCTCCAGCAACGCTCCAACCCCGGAGATATCGATATGCAGGCCGATCCGGTCCACCGCCGCTGCAGTGACGCCGGTGTCGATCAGCCAAAGTCCGGTCAGGCTCCAACCCTGATGGATCCTGTCCCTCAGCAGCCGAGTCCTCGTTTGCAACTCGGCGTCCGACCACGAAATCAATTGCGCCGCATCGATATGCGCGGCGGTCGCGGCTGTGGCGTACGCGAGGGTATCGGTCTTCAGATGTCGTAACAACGCCAACGCCCGTTTGACCACAACAGCTTTGGAGGCCGTACCGAGCAGCCGGCCGGTGGATGGCGGACGTCCCAGCGGTAAGAGGTTATCGACCTGTGAGCCGCCCAGTGACCTGCGCACGACCTCGTCGACGGACCAGCCGGGGAATTGTTCGGCGGCGATGGCGCTCACCGAAACGCCGACATAAGGGCGGTGACCGAAGACCGCTATCGCCCGACTCCCCCATTCGTCGGCCACCACGTCGCCGGAGGCCATCACCTGGCTCATCGTCCGCGTCGCGGCACGTAAACCGGCGAGCTGGACGTCGAGCGTCATCGGGGTCAACGGGCCGGGCAGTGTCTGGGCCACTGATGCTGCGCTGAAAATCGGGAAACGAGGGTCGATCCGATCGTCGAACTCACCCTCCCGCTCGTCGGATGCCGCCGCCCGCAACAGCGTGCCATCGGCCGGCTCGGTCCGCGGGGCAACCTCGACGGGCAGCGGTAGATGGCCGGACACGTCCACAGCACCGTGGGCGCCGAGCCTGCGGCCGACCAATCCGCGCGCGGTGTCGGCGAGCGCGTCACTTGCCCGCCAGCCGAATTCGAAGCACCACCCGTCCCGCGCCGCGGCGACATCGACCTCCGGAATCAGCCGGGGCCAGGTCGGAAGGCGAGACACCCGCGGGCGCCGCTCGGCTGACGTGAGCAGCCGGCGCGCGGTGGCGATGTCAGTGGTATCCGACGTCCCCAAGTCAACCACCCCGGTGGGATTGGTCGCCACCGCGAGGACCAGAAATCGGAGCAGATCGTCGACATGAAGAATCCGCAGCGGCGCGGTGGAATCCTTGGTGTGCAACAGGCTGCTGACGGTGCGGCAGATCATCCAGTCGAGCTGGCGGCCCACCGGCGGCGCAATTCGCACGACCAAGCTGGGCGCCCAGCTGGTGGACACCAGCGTCTCCGCCTGTCGGTAGAGGCTCGGTTGTCCCGCCGACACAGACACATAGATCAACCGCGCACCCGCGCGGGAGGCCGCATGGGCGGTGTGCACCAACCCGCTGATCCCGGCGCTGCCGGGTACGGCGGACTCGATCGGGGCTAGGTGAAACACCACGTCGGAGGCATCAGCCAACTGCTGCAACATCGGGTCGCCGAGCGAGCCGCACACGAAGTCGACGTCGGGATGCAGGTTCGGGTGCGGGTGTTCGTCGACTCCGGTGGTCGCGTGCCCGGCCGCGATCAACTGCCGGGCCAGGGCACGCCCGAACAGGCCATTGACGCCAGTCAGCAGGATCCGCACGCCAGAGCACCTCCACGGCACCTAGGTGACCAACGATAACGTGCGTGCCGGTTCACAGGTAGCTTTCAGATAACCCGACTAAGTCACAGCAGAGTGGCGCTGCCGTCGGCTCCGATCGCTACCTTGGCACCCCCGATGTCCTCCCGGACGGTGGCTGCAGCCTCCGCGCGGTCGGTGATCAACGCCAGGGTGCGACGTTCGTCTGGGGTGCGCACCGCCAGAAAAGCCTTCTCCGGCAAGCCATCCCGATCGAACGGTGTCGTCCAGGCTTCGACAGTGCCCACCCCTTCCCATTCCAGCGCGGTCTCCCGAGTCGGCTCCCGGTCAACCGCGGACTGGGTATCCTCCCAACGGAACTCGGTCAATGGTGGTTCGGTGCCATAGACGCCGAAGCTGTGCTTCGTCAGATAGCCGCCGTTTGCGGTGATCAGGCCGCGCCGGCCCGGGTTAGCCGCCAGTAGCTCGGCCATCGTCGCGATCGAGTGACCGACGTAGTTGCTCCACGGACCGCCGGCGAACGTCAGGCCGCCGGTGACGGTCAGCGGCCGAGTCGGATCGTCGACCGACAGCCCCAGTTCGGCGGCCGCGACCTGAACGGCGGACGGGAAGCATGAATACAAGTCGACGTAGTCCACATCGTCGATGCCTAGACCGGCCAGCGTCAGCGCTCGGGCGCCGGCGATCCGGATGGCCGGCGAACGGTGTAGCTCGGCGCGCTCACTGATCGCATAGGTGTCGTGCGCATCAGTGCCGGCGTACGGGTAAACCCATCGTTCGGTCGGGATGCGCAAGCGGGTCGCGGCCTCCGCCGACGTCAGGATCAACGCGGCGGACTGGTCGACCATGTTGTTGGAGTTCATCAGCTTGGTGTAGGGCCAGCTGATCATCCGGTTCGTTGCGGTCTGCTGCCAAAGTTCCTTGGCTGCAAGGGGTTTACGAATCCAGGCATGCGGATTGTTTACCGCCACCGCGTTGAATCGCGCCCACAATTCGCCGATTCGCGTGCGGTGCTCGTCGATCGACTCCCCCGTGCTGATTCGCAACGCCTGCTCGAACAGCGGGTAGATGTAGGCCGGGCGGTCCAGGCCGATGCGGTCCTCGGGCGCCCCGGCCATCGGCACGTTCTCGTCGCTGCCGTCGGCGATCGGAACCGACTCGTCCTGCTCGGTATACCTGAGTCGCCGGCCGGCGGCGCGTAATTGCGTTCGGGTCCGCCACATCTCAGCGCCGGCCACCAACACGACGTCCGCGTGTCCTTGTTGGATGTCCACACAGGCCCGGTTGACCAGCGACTGCGGCACGTTGCCGCCGATTCCGCTGTAGCGGGTGGTGGGATGCTCGGCACCGACTCGTTGACCGAGCAGCAGACCGGCGTCTCGGTAGCGCGCCGATAAGATGTTGACCACCCGGACGGCGTCGATCTTCTCGAGCACGCGCGCCTCGGCGGCTTCGCGGGCAGCCGCGGCCATCAAATCGACGGGCTCGAGGGTGTTTCCCTGCCCGGTCGCCTCTTCGTGATGGTTGACCTGGCCGTAGCCGACCAGCACCGGCGTTCTGGGGTTGACGGGCATGAAAGAAAACCTTCCGCGGTAGGCGCCAGGTGAAGGCTAGGCGATGTCGGTGGATGCGAACAGCACACCGTCTATGATCAGCTGCTCGGTTTCGTCACTGCTCATTCCGAGGACCTTGTGGCAGATTTCGCGGGTGTCCTGCCCGGGCAGCGGCGCGGGCCGTTGCGGCGCCGGCGGGATGTGGCGAAACGGCGCCGGGCCGGTTTCGGCCGGCAGCGGATCGTCGAACAGCGGATGATGCATGTGGGCGAACAGCTTTCGCTCGAGCAGCTGCGGGTCTTCGAGCACATCGGGCGGACGGTTCATCTGGCCCGCGGGGACGCCGGCTGATTGCAAAGCTTCGGCGACCTGCGACGGGGTTCGCGTACGAGTCCACGCCGAGACCCATGCCTGCAGGTCGCCCCGACGCGCCAGCCTCGCGTCACCGGTCGCGAACCGTGCATCGTTGGCCAGCTCGGGTGCCCCGAAAACCGCGCTGGCCGAACGCCAGTCGGCGTCATGGCGGATCGAGATGGCACACCATTCGTCATCACCGGCGCACGGGAAGACGTCGTGGACGCTTGTCTCGTCACGCAACTCGGCGTGGCCGTCCGCCCGAAATGCGTCGGTGACGTAGCGGGCGTCGAGTTGGTTGACGACGGCCTCGGCCTGCGAGACATGCACACGTCCTCCCGCGCCGGTCCGATCCCGATGGATCAGCGCGGCCAGCGCGCCGATCGCGGTGATCCGTCCCACCACATGGTCGGGAAACACGGTGGTCGCGTCGTAGAACCGGTGCCGGGAGTCGTCCGCCGGACGGTCCGATTGAGTGTGTTGGTCCGTCCAGAGCTTGCTGACGCCTGCGGTGGCGCGGACCAGTGGGCCGTATCCCATCCGGTCGCTCCAGGGCCCGCTGTCGCCGAATGCGCTGCTCTCGGCGAGCACCACCTGCGGATTGAGCTCATTCAGGGTGCTATATGGAAAGCCAAGAGCAGCAAGTGTTCCCGGCTTGAAGTTGGCGAATACCGCGTCGGCGTCGGCGACCAGTCGGCCGAAGACCTGCTTGCCTTCCGCGCTGCGCAGGTCCACACCGAACGCCAGATTATTGCGGTGCGCCCAGGCGAATGAGTCGCTCATGGCCGCACCGACCCGAGCCTGTCGCAATCCGTCCGGATAGGACGGACTTTCGACCTTGATGACCTCGGCGCCCAGATCGCTGAACAGGCGGCTGAGTTCGCCGCCGGCGACGATGACGCCGAGGTCGATGATGCGCAGCCCGTCGAACGGACGCTCGCCAGATTGTCCGGGAGTCGAAATGGCCGCCGGGTCGGCAAGCCACCGGGCCTCGTGATGGCCGGCGAGCGGTGCGGCGGCGCGAATTCCGGTGTGTTGACCGTTGACGGAGTAATAGCCGGCCGGAACGCTGCCGTGCACGCCGGGGACGAGTTCGGCGTCGGCAATTGCGCCCACGGCCCGGAAATGGTCGGACGACAGGATCTGCGCGGGTTCGAGCACGGCGGAGATCGGCACGCCGTGCGCCTGACCGGCCAATACCAACGCTTCCATCGTCTCGCCAGCGAACAACTTCCGTAAAAGCACGCCGATCTTCGGCCAGGCGGCGAAGCGGACGGCGATCACGTCGTACTTGGGGTCCTGGAACTCTTCGGGCTCCCCCAGCCATCGCCGCAGCCCGCGCCACTGTCGGGGTGACATCACGCAGAGCCGAACGTAGCCGTCCTGGCAGGAGTAGATCGGGTAGGCATCCTGGTTTTTCGGGCGTCCCCGCCACCGATCCGGGTGACGGATGCCCGCGGCGGCCTGCCCGAGCGCCCCGAATGCCGGATCGAGCGCCATCACGACCGCATCGAACCGGGAGAAGTCGATGTAATCGCCTGTGCCACAGCGCACTCGGTTGTAATACCCGACCAGTGCGGCCCATGCCGCCTGAACGGCCGCGGTGGCTGAGGCGATCCCGTCCGGCGGCGATACCGGGGCCCCCGTGGTGGGACCCGACCGCGACAACGAGCCCGACAGCGCATAAAGCACCGGATCGGTCGCCCGCCACGACGACCGCGGTCCGGTCCTGCCGAAGTCGGTGACCGACACTGCCACCAGCTGCGGGAACCGATCAGCCAAGGCCTCGCATGAGGTTCCGTATGCCGCGGTCTGACCGGGCATCCCGCTGTCGACGACGATGTCGGCGCTCCCGGCAAGTTCGATCAACCGCTCGCGCTCGTTCGGGTCGGACGGGTCGAGCACCGTGCTGCGCTTATTCGCGTTATGCAGCGCGAAGCGCAGGCTGGTGCCGCGCAGCGTGGGCTCCTTCGTGCGCGACGGGCTGTCGCCAGGCGGCTCCACCTTCAACACGTCGGCGCCCAAGTCCGCAAGCAGCCGGGTCACTGGGTCGCCGTCTTCGTCGGTGAGGTCGAGTACGCGCAGCGACGCCAACAGCCCTCCGGTGTCGAGCATGTCAGCGTCGCCAGGCATGCGGCCAGCGTAGTTTGAGTGGTCCGACCCACGTTGCCTACCTCGGCGCGCGGCGTCGGTAGCCTGGAGAAATGCCTGAGGATGAGTGCGCCGCGGTGGAACCCCATCCGCTGCTAGCGCAGCTCTCGGCGCTGCACCAGTTCCGCATCCGCGTCGACGTTGCTCTGGTTGTGGTGGTGCTGGCGCTAGCTAACCTGATCGCGCACTTCACCACGCCGTGGGCAGGCGTCGTGACGGTACCGGTCGCGGCCGTCGGGCTGGTCGGCTGGCTACGGATCAACGGCTTGGGCTGGGCCGAACTCGGATTGGGCCGCGATCATTGGAAGTCCGGCGCCGCGTACGCATTGGCCGCGGTGGCGCTTGTACTGGCGGTGATCACCGTCGGCGCGCTGCTGCCGCTGACCCGGCCGATGTTCATGAACAATCACTACTCGACGATCTCCGGTGCGTTGGTCGCCTCGATGATCGTCATCCCGTTGCAAACCGTGATTCCCGAGGAGTTGGCTTTCCGCGGCGTGCTGCACGGCGCGTTGAACCGGGCGTGGGGATTCCGGGGCGTCGCACTGGCGGGTTCGTTGCTGTTCGGTCTCTGGCACGTCGCGACATCGCTGGGTTTGACCAGCAGCAACGTCGGCTTCACCAGGCTGTTCGGCGGCGGGTTGGCGGGCATGCTCTCCGGGGTCATGCTGGCGGTGGTCGCGACCGCGGCGGCCGGCTTTGTGTTCAGTTGGTTACGACGACGCAGCGGCAGTCTGCTCGCGCCGATCGCGTTGCATTGGTCGTTGAATGGGCTTGGGGCACTGGCCGCTGCGATGGTCTGGCACCTGTCCGGCTGATCGCGATATTCCGGTCTACTGTGAAGAATTCGCGTAGGTAGCAACGCGCAATCCGAAATATCATGTTCGTCATGGGTTTCATGTCCGATGGCGTCAGAGTCAACCCTGACGACCTTCACGCCGCGGCCGGGAGCATGCGTGAGAGGGCAGCGGACTTGATCGCCGGCGGGCCACCCGACGTCGGGGCCGGTGATTGGCCAAGTCGACAAGCCGTCGGGGACTTCCACCGCAGCGTCGACGACACCAACGGCAGACACCATCGTCGGCAGCGCGACCTGGCCGATTCGCTCACCGGCGCCGCGAACTCCTACACCGTTGCCGAGGAAGGCAGCGGCGTTGGCGCGCAACCGGCATCGAAGCCACAAGACGGCGTCATGATGGTCACAGGGGTCACCAAAGATATCCTCGGGACGCTCGGCTCGGCCGGCCAGGCAGTGGCGGCCGGGGTGGGCGCGCTGGGCAGCGCGGCGGTATCGGGTCTGGGCGCTGCCGCTAACGCCGCTGCACAGGTTGGCGCAGTGATGGTGACCACCGGGGCCAAGTTGGCGGAGCACGACGCCACGGTCGCCGCGAACCCGGGCGGCGGCATCATCGCCGGCGCGGGTGCGGGCTCTGCCGGTAACCGTGAAGTCTCACGCAGCTCGGCCGCCGGAACTGACGGGTCGGCTGCAGGGAAGTCGACCGGCAATGCGGGTTCGCCGCGCTTCGGCGACTATGCCCATCCCGGCCAACCCGACACCCAGGTGCAACCCGCCGAAGCGCGGCTGTCCGACGGTGCCGGTGGTCATCAGGTGACGCGGGTTGCGGCGCAGGGCGACAGTTCGGTGGGGCCAATGTTTGCGATGCCCGCTGGCCTTGCGGCGGCTCGTCGAGAAAAGACCCACACCGCCAAATTCGTGAGCAAGAAATTGCTCCAGGACGAGATCGGCAACGAGCACGACGAGGACACGGGCGACAGCAACGAGAAGCGCGAGTTCCCGATCGCATTCGCCAGCCCCGCCAAGGAGGAGCCCAATGAGCGGCATAAGTCTTGATGCCATCGCCCGGTACCAGGTTGACCACCTCGTCGACGGCCTGGCGTATTGGGGCCAGTCGCAAACCAATTGGACATTGCATTCCGAGAAGACACGATTCGACATCCAAGGTCTGGACTGGGACGGCCATGCGCGCGAAGCCGCTCTGGCCCGAGCTATGCAGGATGAGCGCACGGCCGGGGACGCCGCGGCGGTGGCACAAGCAGCGCAACAAACCGCTCGGCTCGAGTCCGACGCGCTGATGGCGTTGAGGTCGAAGGTGCTCTCGAACGTCGCTGCGGCTCGAGAAGACGGTTTCACTGTCGACGACGACTTTTCTGTGCAAGACACGCTGACCGAATATGACGACGAGCAAACGGCGCGCAACCGGCAAAGCGCGGCCGAGCAACACTGCGCGGACATCTATTCCTCCGCGAAGGCTTTCCACGAATACGACGAGCAGGTAGCGGAGATGTTCAGGCAGCATCGTGTGGATCTGCAGAAAGTAAACGGGCACATCCGAGCCGTCTGATCCTGGTCTCGATCAGCCGAAACCCACTCGCGAATCGGTTAAATCAGCACCTCGGCGCCCCGGCGATTCGGCCAGCGCGGAGGGCGGCGAAGTCGAGGAAGGCCCGTGCATCGGCGCGGGTGTTCGACGTCACCGCGCGAATTTGGCAGGTCGGTACGGCAGACGCCGCACGCCCGCACCGCCACCAGGAGCTCGGAAGGTTCAGGTCGCGGCACCTGCGCGCTGACTCGCTCCAGTGGTTCGGTGCTCATCGGACCAGGTCCGCGGACCCGCCACGCGCTCATGGTGGCGGGAATCGCCGACGGGGTCATCGATACAGTGCCGCTAGTCATCGCGGCCGCAGCGGGTCAGCGTCTGCGGGCGAGACGCACCAGCCAGAGCAGAACAACAGCGCCGCCCAACGCGATGAAGAAGGTAAACCAATACCCGCCGCCGTTAACGTCGACATGGGCAAAGTTGAGAAGAACGATGCCGGCGAGGAATGCGCCGACGACACCGACGACGATGTCCACCAAGATGCCTGAACCACCGCCTCTGACGAGCTTGCTGGCGAGCCAGCCTGCGATACCGCCGATGATGATGTAGCCGATCAGGCCTATTCCGGTCTTACCGTGAAGATCAAGGGCGAGAAATTCGGTGGCTGCCATGACGGTCATCGGGTCTCCTTGCTGTCGCTGGCCAAGCTCGTTGCTGGACCGTCAAGCGGTATACCCACTTAGCGTAATTATTCGTAAGCCTAATTGGGTTCGTTTAGTCGATCCTATTGCGCGACTAGGTCGACACCCCGCCAGGAGCCGGCGCCGGGCTGTTTCCCGCGGCGGGCCGTCCGGGCGGCGGTGCTGGCGCTGCTGGCGGAGCGGGAGCCGGAGCTCCTGGGGCAGGCGCTCCTGGGGCAGGAGCGGGGGCCGGAGCGCCCGGGGCCGGAGCGGGAGCGCCCGGCGCAGGAGCCGGCGCCGCGGGCGGTAGCAACGGGAGGACGGATTCGGCCAGCGCCTTCGCCCCGGCCTTGTCCACCTGGTCGTTTCCGGTGCCCAGCCACACCACGAACCAGCGCTGGTTCGCCGCGGCTTGGGGGATGTTCGGTCCCGACGTACCGACCACTCCGGCCCAGATCTGGCCGTTCGGCTTGGTGGCATCGCTGAACTTCACCTCGTAGAACGACGCACCTCCGGCCATGCCCGGTGCAGCGAGAGCCGTGGTCTCCTGGTTGATCCGGGTGCCCGGGTACGGCATGAAGAATTCACCCATGTCCGATGCCAGCCGCGTAGCTGCTTTGGTGTTGTCGGCTTCAGCGCTGGCGTAGAGCTTCTGGTCCAACTTGCCGAGCACAACTCGGGTGTCGTTGGCGACCGGAGGCGGTTGACCGGGGCCGGGCGGCCCAGCGATCTTGCTGAGCAGCGCCGACCCGTAGTCGAGGTGAGTAGCGTCAGACTCCACCCAGCCGGCGGGAATGATGTAGCTAAAGCCGCCGACGGGGTTGTCGACCCGACCGGGCTGGGGCGCATTCGGGTCGGTCGCCGGCGGCGCCGGCGCGTTGGGGTCGGTTCCGGGTGGCGTTGCAACCGGGTTAGCGGCCGGAGGCGCCGCCACGGGGCCTGCCGGTCCGGGTGCCGCATCGGGCGCGGCCGGGTTCGGCGCGGGTGCCGCTGGAACAGGCGGCGGCGGTGGCACCGGGTCGGCGCCTGCCGTAGTCGCCGGCAATGCGACCGTGATTGCCCCGGCCACGCTGACCGCGGCGATCGCAAGCTTCGTCCAGCAATTTTTAAGCCGTGTGGAAATTCCGTCCACCTGATTCATGAGAAAAAAGCTACCGTGTTACAGCCGTGACGCAAGTATCAAGCAGTGACGTTGTGATCGGTTTGTTGCCAACTTCGAGAACTGGGTGCGACGCATAGCCGCAGTTCACTGGTGTAGTCGTCGAATGCGCATGGCGACGACGGCGATCGGCCAATGCGACCCCGGCCGGGCGCGTCACGACCGGACGCGTTTGCATCCTCACGGATTGGCGAAGCCGGCTTGGTTGAGCACCTGCTGGCCCGTTGCGCCGGTCACCAGGTCGACAAATTTCTGCGCCAGTGCGGGCTGAGAAGCGTGTTTGAGAATCGCGATCGGATACACATTTACCGCGTCGGCGGATTCGGGGAACCTGACGGTGCTCACCTTGTCGCCGGCCTGGAGCGCATCCGTGACGTAGACCAGCCCGGCGTCAGACTCGCCGTTGGTGACCTTGGCCAGCACTTCTGACACCGTTGACTCTTCGCTTGTCGGGCTGAGGTGCACACGGCTGTCGTCTTCAATGCGCTGTGCGGCTGCCCCGCACGGCACCTGCGACTGGCACGCCGAGACCTGCAGACCGGGTTTGGTGAGATCGGCGAAGGAATGGATGTGCTTCGGATCGCCGGGGGCGGTGACGATCACCAGCGTGTTCGACGCGAAATTGACCGGGTCGCTACCGGTTAGATCCGCCTTGGCGACGGTGTCCATTTGAGCGCTATCCGCCGAGGCGAAGATGTCAGCGACCGCGCCCTGGGTCAATTTGTTCGCCAATTCCGAAGAGGTCCCAAAGTCGAAATCCACAGTGGCACCTGGATTCTCGGTCTGGAATTTGCCGGCGAGCTGCGCGAACACCGGCCTGAGCGGCATCGCCGCGAACACCATGATCGACGTCGCAGAGGCGTGGCCTGAGGAGGAGCGCTGCGTCGACGAGGACGGTCTCACGCTACATGCGCTGAGACTTGTCGCCAGTGCCAGCGACAGCAGTCCGGTCAGCCCCCACGTCATTGCAGCCCGTTGCCGGAATGTCACGGTGCTAAGCGTTATCCAAACGGAGACCGCGTCGTGCCGGATTCCGAGTTTCATCTATAACTACCGTCCAGTAACATGTGCAAAGGTTAAAGCTAATACACGCCCTTAAATCCCAGGGACCGTCGTTGCGGTGTGCCACCATCGAAGCATCGGGAGACCGTTGCTCGAGGCGGGAGCCGCGGTTGCCAGTGGGTGGCGGACGTCTGGATTCAACGTTGAATACAAGGAGGTCATGGCGGTGGAGGTACTGATCACCGGCGGCGATACCGATTTGGGCCGCGCCGTTGCTGGAAGGTTCCATGACGAGGGCCACTCGATCACTCTGATCGGTGCGCGCCGCGATGATCTCGAGGTGGCCGCCAAGGAGGTCGACGCCGAGGCCATCGTCTGCGACGTTACCGATCCCGCTGGTCTGGCGGCGGTCCGTCACCTGTTCCCCCATCACTTGGACACCGTGGTCAACGTCCCGGCGCCGCAGTGGAACGCCGGCGACCCGCGCGAGTATTCGTTATCTGATCTGGCTGCCGCGTGGCGGGACCTGCTAAACGTCACCGTGCTGTCGGCGGTTCTGACCGTCCAGACGGTGGGCGATCACTTGCGGTCTGGTGGATCGATCATCAGCCTTGTGCCGGAGAACCCGCGTGCGGGTAGTGCCGAGGCCGCAATCAAGGCCGCCCTCTCCAACTGGGTCGCCGGCCAGTCGACTGTGTTCGGTACCCGCGGCATCACGGTCAACGCCGTCGCCGTCGGGCGCAGCGCGCAGCCCGGGTACGAAGGCTTGTCCCACACCCCGCCATCGGTCGCCGCCGAGCTGGCAAGGATGTCACTGTTCCTCGCCAGTCCCGCCGCCCGCCACATTTCCGGAGAGGTGCTGCACGTCAGCCAAGGCGCGCTGGCCCAGTTCGCCTAGCGCGTAATTCGCTGCAGCGACCTTTGCCGTCGAGCGGCAGCATCCAAATGCCCACGTTCTTTACGGGGGTGGTCGCCGCATTCACTGACGCGTTGCTTCGCTGGTCGGTTCTCAACGCTTAGCGAGGCGCGTCACGTCCGATGTTCCAGGTGTGGGTCGTCACACCCGGCGCGTCGATAATTGCAGGTCCGGGCGTCTATCGTGGAATGGAACCCTGTCCGCTGAGGAGCAACCACATCATGAACGTCCATCCCGAGCACACCGCGCCCAACCGTCGACACAAGGTTGTGGTCATCGGCTCGGGATTCGGCGGGCTGAACGCGGTCAAGAAGCTCAAGCGGGCCGACGTCGACATCAAATTGATCGCCCGCACCACCCATCACCTGTTTCAGCCGCTGCTGTATCAGGTTGCGACGGGCATCATCTCCGAAGGCGAGATCGCCCCGACCACCCGCGTCATCTTGCGCAAGCAGCGCAATGTCCAGGTGCTGCTCGGCGACGTGACGCATATCGACCTCGCCCGCAAAGTCGTCATCTCGGATCTGCTGGGTCATAGCTACGAGACCCCCTACGACAGCCTGATCGTCGCCGCCGGAGCCGGGCAGTCCTACTTCGGCAACGACCAATTCGCCGAGTTCGCCCCCGGCATGAAGTCCATCGACGACGCGCTGGAACTGCGGGGGCGCATCCTGAGCGCATTCGAAGCGGCCGAACGGTCCACCGATCCCGAGCGGCGAGAAAAGCTACTTACGTTCACCGTGGTTGGCGCCGGCCCGACCGGCGTTGAGATGGCCGGCCAGATCGCGGAATTGGCCGACTACACCCTGAAGGGCGCCTTCCGCCACATCGACTCCACCAGGGCACGAGTGATCCTGCTCGATGCCGCTCCCGCGGTACTGCCGCCATTCGGCGACAAGCTAGGCAAGCGTGCCGCCGCGCGGCTGGAGAAGATGGGCGTTGAGATCCAACTCGGGGCGATGGTGACCGACGTTGACCGCGATGGCATCACGGTCAAGGACTCCGACGGCACCATCCGGCGGATCGAATCGGCGTGCAAAGTGTGGTCGGCGGGGGTCTCGGCGAGTTCGCTGGGCCGGGATCTGGCCCGTCAGTCGGCGGTCGAACTCGACCGCGCTGGCCGGGTCAGGGTGTTGCCAGATCTGTCGGTGCCCGGCCACCCCAACGTGTTCGTCGTCGGTGACATGGCGGCCGTCGACGGGGTGCCCGGGGTAGCGCAGGGCGCCATCCAGGGCGCCAAGTACGTCGCCACCGCAATCAAAGCCGAACTCGGCGGCGCCGACCCGGCACAGCGCGAGCCGTTCCAGTACTTCGACAAGGGCTCGATGGCCACGGTGTCGCGGTTTTCCGCGGTCGCTCAGATCGGTCCGCTGGAATTCAGCGGTTTCATCGCCTGGTTGGCGTGGTTGGTCCTGCACCTCGTTTATCTGGTCGGGTTCAAGACCAAGGTCAGCACGTTGTTGTCGTGGACAGTGACGTTCCTGAGCACTCGGCGTGGCCAGCTGACTATCACGGAGCAGCAAGCCTTCGCTCGTACCCGGCTCGAACAGCTGGCGGTATTGGCGGCCGAAGCTCACGAAGGCGAGGCGGCGAGAGCCGCCAGTTAGCTCGGCCCGGCTTCGAGGTTTTGCAGCCGCACCTGACCGCGGGCCACCAGTCGGTCGTCGGCGTCGGTGATGGTGACCAGCCAGAGTTGCTGACGCCGCCCTCGGTGCACAGGAGTCGCGGTGCCGTGGACGGTGCCGCTGCCGATCGCGCGCAGGAAGTCGGTGTTGTTGTTGACGCCGACGACCGAACCGCCGCCGTTGGCGTCAAGCCAGGTGTAAGCCGCCGTGCTGGCCAAGCTCTCGACCATCGAGCAGTAGACACCGCCATGCACGATGCCCATCGGCTGCAACAGCTTAGTTTGAACCTCGAGGTGAGCCTTTGCGCCGTCGGGGCTGAGCTGGGTGAAAACTAATCCGAGCTCATTGTCGAAGGGTGCCTCGAAACCCGATGGGACGGCCGAACCTGACTCAGCGTGCATGCCTTTGTTTACCTGGGTCGCCAAGCGTAGGTGTTCACGGGTACAGGAAACGGGTGCGCGTACTGTTCGGCGGCGACGCGCAGACTTTCGAAATACTGGCACTCGGAAGGACCACGGCAGACGATCTGATACAGGCGAGCCCCGTGCGTTATGCACGGGGCTCGCCGATCGAGAAGACCGGGGGTCTCTGCAGCCCTCAGGACGCCTGCGCGGTCATGTAACGCTCGATGCCACGAGCATAGGCAAGGCTGCCCTAATTTCGCAAGGGGTTGCCCGCCTTCGTGCCGGGGTGACGGACACGCCGCGCACCGGCAGACCAAAGCCGACCAGTGCGTCGAGCACCGCTTGACCTCGGCGCATTGCGGCCAATTCATCGATGCCGGCCAGCTGCGGCACCTGAGTGGCGGTCGCGACCACCATAGAGCCAACGGTGTGCCACATGGCCGCGACCGACAGCGCACCGCAGCAGACTCGGTGAAGCTTCGCGAACAACGGTTCCAGGGTGCGGTGGCAGCGGTGGGCAACCCATGTCGTCAACGCCGCCTCGCTCGGCAGGCGCACCACTCCGTCGCGAAGCGAATCACGGCCCGCGAGGTATGGGTCATCGGTCAAAACTCGCACCGTTGGGTCGACGACGCCGGCCCAGTCGATGACGCCGTCGGAGTCAACATGGACCCACAGGTTTTCCAGGCCGGCGTCCCACGCCCTCGCCTCGAGCACCACCAATGCGACCACCCGGCCGATCACGGTATGGACCAACGTCGCCGCCAGTTGTCTTGCGGCGCTGCGCCGGTCCATGTCCGCCGCGGCGTCGTCGAACATGGTCTGCAGTCGATCGGTGCCGACCGCCGACTCCAGCGGCCACCACCGGCGAACAGAGACATCCGCTAGCACGGCGACACCGTAGACCCGTGGGCACTGCGGATACAGCTCGCGCAGGCGCCGGCTGGACTCATGCAGCGGCAGCACGCGATCAATTGCCATCGCCGCGATGAGCGGGTCGTCGATCGTGATGGTCACGGGCGCCTCCTTCGGTAAGGGTAGCCTAACCATATCGAGATAAATACTGTGAAGACCGTCACAACGGTCTCGGCGACCTGCTGGACCCACCATGGCGTTCGGTTGTCGAAAACAGCTCACCGGACAGGTAGGTACGACGATCGGTAGTACGCCCGAGTAGGCTTGGCGACATTGCACAGGAGATGGACAAACATGGCTAAGCTGACGCGACTCGGGGATCTCGAACGTGCCGTCATGGACCATTTGTGGTCCGCTTCTCAACCCCAAACCGTCCGGCAGGTGCACGAAGCGCTGTCTGAGCAGCGCGATCTGGCTTACACAACGGTGATGACCGTGTTGCAGCGGCTGGCCAAGAAGAATCTGGTCTCGCAGCTCCGCGACGACCGCGCACATCGATATGCGCCGGTGCACGGCCGCGACGAGCTCGTCGCGGGCATGTTGGTTGACGCGCTGGATCAGGCCGCGGACTCCGGAAGCAGACAGGCGGCGCTGGTGCACTTCGTCGAGCGGGTCGGTGCCGACGAAGCGGAGGCGCTTCGGCGCGCACTCGACGAATTGGAATCCGGTCATCGGAAAGCGCCGCTCAGTGGCGCTCGGCCGGAGGACTAAGAGAGACTAGAACAGTGTCCGGGCTTGCCTTCACCCTTCTTGCGGTGATGCTGGTCGGCCCGGTCCCGGATCTGCTGGCACGGGCCACGTGGCCGTTACGCGCCCCCCGCGCGGCGATGGTGCTGTGGCAGGCGGTCGCCGTTGCCGCGGTGTTGTCGGCGTTCAGCGCCGGTATCGCGATCGCCAGCCGGTTGTTGGTCCCAGGAGCAGACGGGCGGCCGACCGCCAGCCCAGCCGCGGAAATCGGTCGGCTCGGCTGGCCGCTGTGGCTTCTGGATGTCGCTGTCTTCGCGCTGACACTGCTGATCGGCGTGCGGCTGGCCGTGGCCGTGATCCGGGTGGCCGTTGCCACCCGCCGGCGGCGGGCTCATCACCGCATGTTGGTCGACCTGCTCGGGTTGTCTTCCGATGCGGTCTCCGCGCGGACCTGCGCCCTCGGCCGTGATCTGCGGGTGCTGGAAGTGGCGCAGCCGCTGGCTTACTGTCTGCCCGGCGTCCGCAGCCGCGTGGTGGTCAGCGAGGGCACGCTGGAGTCACTGACCGAGGCCGAGGTTGCCGCGATCATGAGCCATGAGCGCGCCCACCTGCGGGCCCGCCACGATCTGGTGCTCGAAGCGTTCACCGCTGCGCACGCCGCATTTCCCCGATTCGTCCGCAGCGCAAGCGCTTTGGACGCGGTGCAGCTGCTGGCCGAGCTGCTGGCCGACGACGCCGCGGTCCGGGTGGCCGGCCATGCTCCCCTGGCTCGTGCACTGGTGGCCTGCGCCTCGGGTCGGACGCCGTTGGGCGCAATGGCCGCCGGAGGCGCGCACACACTGCTGCGGGTACGCAGGCTTTCCGGCAGCGGCAACAGCCTGATGCTGTCGACAGCCGCCTACCTGGCAGCTGCGGCGGTGTTGGTGGTACCCACCGTCTCGCTGGCTATCCCCTGGCTCACCGAACTGCACCGGCTGTTCACCGCCGCCTAACCCGCAATCAGGCAACCAGAGCCCTTTGGCGATACTTTGCACATACCAGAATCCCGCTGTGCCACAGTGTTCGGTGCAGGGCATGACGGAAGCCACGAAAGTGAGAGGCGCATATATGAGCTCGTCGGAATCGAACAACGCTGTCGGCACCGCGCAAATCGGCGTGACCGGTCTGGCCGTCATGGGCTCCAACCTCGCCCGCAACTTCGCCCACCACGGCTACACCGTGGCGCTGCATAATCGGTCGGTCGCCAAGACCGATGCGCTGCTCAAGGACCACGGCAGCGAAGGCAATTTCGTGCGCTCGGAGACCATCGAGGAGTTCCTCGCCGCGCTGGAGAAGCCGCGCCGGGTCATCATCATGGTGAAGGCCGGTGACCCCACCGACGCCGTGATCAACGAGCTCGCCGACGCCATGGAGGACGGCGACATCATCATCGACGGCGGCAATGCGCTCTACACCGACACCATCCGCCGGGAGAAGGCGATACGCGAGCGCGGGCTGCACTTCGTCGGGGCCGGTATCTCCGGCGGTGAAGAGGGCGCATTAAACGGGCCGTCGATCATGCCCGGCGGCCCGGCCGAGTCGTACACGTCGCTGGGCCCGCTGCTGGAGGAGATCTCAGCGCACGTCGACGGTGTCCCGTGCTGCACGCACATCGGTCCCGACGGCGCAGGGCACTTCGTCAAGATGGTGCACAACGGCATCGAGTACTCCGACATGCAGCTCATCGGCGAGGCCTACCAGCTGCTGCGCGACGGATTGGGCAAGACCGCACCCGAGATCGCCGACGTCTTCGCCGAGTGGAACAAGGGCGACCTGGACAGCTTTCTCATCGAGATCACCGCAGAGGTCTTGCGCCAGACCGACGCCAAGACCGGCAAGCCGCTGGTGGACGTCATCCTCGACGAGGCCGAGCAGAAGGGCACCGGCCGCTGGACGGTGAAGTCGGCTCTGGACCTTGGTGTGCCGGTGACCGGTATCGCCGAGGCGGTGTTTGCCCGCGCACTGTCGGGCTCGGTTGCCCAGCGGAAGGCCACCACCGGCCTGGCCTCCGGCGACTTGGGCGAAAAACCAAGCGATGCAAAGCAGTTCATCGAGGATGTGAGTAAAGCGCTCTACGCGTCGAAGATCATCGCCTACGCACAGGGCTTCAACCAGATCCAGGCCGGCAGCGCCGAATACGACTGGGGCATCACACTGGGCGACATGGCGACGATCTGGCGTGGCGGATGCATCATCCGGGCCAAGTTCCTCAACCGGATCAAGGAGGCCTACGACGAGGACTCCGACCTGCCCACGCTGATCGTCGCGCCGTATTTCCGCAGTGCAATCGAGTCGGCCATCGACAGCTGGCGTCGCGTCGTGGTCACGGCCACCCAATTGGGTATCCCCATCCCGGGCTTTGCGTCGGCGTTGTCGTACTACGACGCGCTACGCACCGAACGACTGCCCGCCGCGCTCACCCAGGGTTTGCGGGACCTTTTCGGTGCACATACCTATGGACGGATCGATGAAGACCCGAGCAAAAAGTTCCACACCCTCTGGAGTGGCGACCACACCGAGGTGCCGGCATAGCCGGGACAGATCGGTGGGCGTGAACATGTCGGGGCGACGCCGATGAAATTCCTGGACGGGCACCGTCCCGCATACGACCTGACGTACGACGACGTCTTCATCGTGCCGAACCACTCAGATGTGGCGTCACGATTCGACGTGGATCTGTCCACCAGCGATGGATCCGGCACCACTATCCCGGTAGTGGTGGCCAACATGACCGCGGTCGCGGGTCGGCGAATGGCTGAGACGGTGGCCCGTCGCGGCGGAATTGTCGTTCTGCCGCAAGATCTTCCGATCACCGCTGTGCAACAGACAGTGGACTTCGTCAAAAGCCGCGACTTGGTCGTCGACACCCCGGTGGTGCTGGCGCCCGACGACGCGGTGTCCGACGCGTTGGCGCTGATTCACAAGCGCGCACACGGGGCCGCGGTCGTCGCCTTCGAGGGACGACCGATCGGACTGATCACCGAATCGTGCTGCGATGGTGTCGATCGCTTCGCGCGAGTTCGCGACATCGCGATCACCGACTTCGTCACCGCCCAGGTGGGCACCGACCCGCGAGAAGTATTCAACCGTCTCGAGCACGCTCCCGTCGATGTCGCGGTGCTGACCGGCGAGGACGGCACGCTAGCCGGGGTGCTGACCCGCACCGGCGCGATCCGCGCGGGCATTTATTCGCCGGCCGTCGACTCCGCGGGTCGGCTGCGCATCGGCGCAGCGGTCGGCATCAATGGTGACGTGGTCGCTAAGGCTCAGGCCCTCACCGAGGCCGGCGTCGATCTATTAGTCGTCGACACCGCCCACGGGCATCAGATGAAGGCACTGGACGCGATCAAGTCGATTGCATCGCTGGACCTGGGTGTGCCGCTGGTCGCCGGAAATGTGGTGTCGGCGGGCGGCACTCGCGACCTGATCAGCGCCGGCGCGTCGATCGTCAAGGTCGGCGTGGGTCCCGGGGCGATGTGCACCACCCGCATGATGACCGGCGTCGGCCGGCCGCAGTTCTCCGCTGTCCTCGAATGTGCTGCGGCTGCAAACGAACTCGGCGCCCACGTATGGGCCGACGGCGGGGTGCGGCACCCGCGGGACGTGGCCTTGGCGCTGGCCGCCGGCGCGTCCAACGTGATGATCGGATCGTGGTTCGCCGGCACGTACGAATCTCCCGGCGACCTGATGCGCGACCGCGACAACCAGCAGTACAAAGAGAGCTACGGCATGGCGTCCAAACGTGCGGTGGTAGCCCGCGCCGTGGCTGACAGCGCCTTCGAGCGTGCTCGTAAAGCGCTGTTCGAGGAAGGCATCTCGACGTCGCGAATGAAGCTGGACCCCGCCCGCGGTGGCGTGGAGGATTTGCTCGACCACATCACGTCCGGGGTGCGAAGCACCTGCACCTACGTTGGAGCTGCGACGCTGGCCGAGTTGCACGAGCGGGTGGTAGTCGGCGTCCAGTCCGCCGCGGGCTTCGCCGAGGGGCATCCGTTGCCGTTCGGGTGGTAGTCCTACCGGTTCTGGGCGTGTCAGCACCCTCACGAGGGCTCAGGCGCCTCCCGCCTTCGCTACCATCAATGTTCACATCGAACGATGAAGAACTAGAAACGATGACCAGATCGAAGGAAAGGGTCCCCGTGCCGCAGGCACCCGCGCCGTCCGGCGTGTGTGACGCCGACCCCGAGGAGCCCCCTTCCCGAGGATGTCCTCGATGAACCTCGCCGTCACGCTGCTCAGTCTGCTGGCCATCGTGATGCTCACCGCCGGCACCGCGTTGTTCGTCGCGGCCGAATTCTCGCTGACTACGCTCGAGCGCAGCACCGTCGAGGCAAACGCCCGCAACGGCCGCGGTCGCGACCGGCTTGTGCGCCGCGCTCATCACACCTTGTCGTTCCAATTGTCGGGTGCGCAGTTGGGTATCTCGATCACCACGCTGGTTACCGGCTATCTCACCGAACCGTTGGTCGCGGAACTGCCGCACCCGGCCATGGACGCGCTCGGGGTGCCCGACCGGGTCGCCGACGGCGTCATCACCTTCCTGACCCTGTTGATCGTCACGTCATTATCGATGGTCTTCGGCGAGCTCGTTCCGAAAAACCTTGCCGTGGCCCGGCCATTGGCGACCGCGCGCGCCGTAGCCGGCATGCAGGTGCTGTTCTCCTGGCTGTTGACCTTGCCGATCTGGCTGACGAACGGCGTGGCCAACTGGATTCTGCGCAAGCTGGGCATCGAGCCCGCGCTGGAACTGCGCTCGGCCCGCTCGGCCCAGGAACTGGTGTCGCTGGTGCGTACCTCGGCCCGTAGCGGCTCTTTGGACCCCACTACTGCGGCGCTGCTGGACCGATCGTTGCAATTCGGCGACCTGACTGCTGAGGAGCTGATGACTCCGCGGTCGAAAATTGTTGCACTGCAAGTTGATAACACTGTCGCGGATTTGGTCGCAGCGGCAACCGAGAGTGGCTTCTCGCGGTTTCCGGTCGTGGACGGTGACCTCGACGAGACGGTCGGCATCGTGCACGTCAAACAGGTCTTCGAAGTTCCGCCCGCCGAGCGTAAATTCACGCTGGTGACCGCCGTCGCGCAGCCGGTGGCGGTGGTGCCCTCCACGCTCGACGGCGACGCGCTGATGGGGCAAATTCGCGCCCACGCCTTGCAGACCGCCATGGTCGTCGACGAGTACGGCGGTACCGCCGGCATGGTGACCGTGGAGGATCTGATCGAAGAAATCGTCGGTGACGTCCGCGACGAACACGACGACGCCACCCCGGATGTGGCGGCAGTCGGCAACGGTTGGCAGGTATCCGGTCTACTGCGCATCGACGAGGTGGCCTCCGCGATCGGTTATCACGCACCCGATGGTGAATACGAGACGATCGGCGGGCTGGTCCTGCAGCAACTCGGCCGGATCCCGGCCGGCGGCGACGTGGTCCAGCTGAGCGGATACGCATCCGACGGCATACCGCACGCCTCTGCCTGGCAGGCCAGAGTGCTCCGGATGGACGGCCGCCGCATCGATCTGCTCGAGCTGACCCAACTGGCAGACCGCGCGGATTCCGCCGCGGTGCGGGGGCGCTGATGGGTGACGTGTTCGGGTTGTTGGCGACCGTCCTGCTGGTAGGCGCCAACGCGTTTTTCGTCGCCGCGGAGTTTTCGCTCATCTCCGCGCGGCGGGACCGCTTGGAGGCGCTGGCCGAACAGGGCAGATCAAGCGCGCGGACCGCGATCAGGGCCGGCGAGCAGCTGCCGCTGATGTTCGCCGGGGCCCAGTTGGGCATCACGGTGTCGTCGCTTCTGCTCGGCCGACTCGGCGAGCCGGCTGTTGCCGACCTGTTGCGGGGCCCGTCTAATCTGCTAGGCGTCTCACCCGCGCTGCTGCACACCGCATCCTTCGTGTTTTCGCTGGCGATAGTGGTGACCGTGCATGTGCTGCTCGGCGAAATGGTCCCGAAGAACATCGCGATGGCCGGCCCGGAGAAGGCAGCGATGTTGCTGATGCCGGCCTACCTGGTCTACGTGCGCGCGGTTCGGCCGATCATCACGTTCTACAACCGGTGCAGCAACGCCACCCTGCGGGCGTTGCGGGTGCGTCCCCGCGACGAGCTCGACGTCACGGTCTCCACCGTCGAGCTCAGCGAGATGATCGCCGAGTCGGTGTCGGAAGGTCTGCTGGATCCAGAGGAGCACACCAGGCTCACCCGGGCTCTGCAGATTCGTAACCGGAAGGTCGCCGACGTGGCGGTGCCGGTCGCCGAGATCCGCACGGTACCGGTGGCCGCGGCCGGATCCGGGCCGACGGTCGAGGCGATCGAAAAAGCTTTAGCTGCAACCGGTTACTCCCGGTTCCCGGTGGTCGACGTCGACGGGAGATTCGTTGGCTATCTGCACATCAAGGATGTGCTGTCGCTGGCCGAGGACCCGCACGCCGTGTGCGACCTGGCCAGAGTTCGGCCGCTACCACTTGTGCCCGAGTCGCTGTCGGTTCCCGAGGCGTTGTCGCGGATGCGGCGAAGCAACAGTCACCTCGCGCTGGTCACCGGCAACGACGGCGCCGTGGTGGCGATGGTGGCGTTGGACGATCTGGTGCGGGATCTGGTCGGCGCGGTGCGCGACGGCACGCCGCGTGCTTGAAGACGCCCGCATTCGTCTCGACGCGGAGCAGTGGATGGCCCGCGCGGCCGACCACGCCGCGCGGGTCGAGGCGTTCATCACCCCCCACGCCACGCGCACACAAGCCGGTGAGCCACATCCGGTGTGGGACTTCCTATTCAGCTACTACAGTCTGCGTCCCGGGCAACTGCGCTGCTGGCATCCGGGTTTCGGCGTGCGACTCCTCGGCGACGCGGCGATCCGTCGGTACCGCGACCGTCGGGGCTACACCGCCGACGCGTTCGGGGTCACGGTGAGCGATGCCCACCTGCGCGACAGGCTGGACGCCGTCTCCTTCGTGGCGAGTCTGCTGCGCGCTACTGCGCGGCGGCCGGCTCAGCTGAAATGCTTCGGATTGCATGAATGGGCGATGGTCTACCGCAGCGGCGCGATACGCCACGACGGGGTTCCGTTGCGGCTGGGCGCCGCGGCAACTGACATGGTGGTGGAGGCGGAGATCGCCGGACCGCTACGGTGCAGCCACTTCGACGCGTTCCGCTTCTTCAGCGCCGAGGCCGCGCCCCAAAACGCGGGTTCGCCCAGCCGCGCGACCCAACAGGATTGGGAGCAGCCCGGCTGCTTGCACGCGAACATGGACCTTTACAAATGGTCGTACAAATTGAGTCCGCTGATCGACTCCGAGTTGCTGCTGGACTGCCTGGAGCTGGCTGCGACCGCACGCGAAATCGACATGCGAGCCAGCCCGTATGACCTGAGCACCTACGGGTACGCGCCGATCGCCGTCGAAGACCCCGCGGGCCGCGCCGATTACGTGCGTCACCAGAAGACCATCGCGTCACGAGCTGCGCCGTTGCGTGCAGCGTTGCTGGCACGGTGTGACCTGCTGCTGGAAGTTGCCGGTTGCCGGTAGTCGGGCTGCTGGCCGGTAGGCTGGAAGCGATTTATCGAGGCAAATGCGGAGGGAAATGATGACTGATCGCGTGTCGGTGGGGAACCTGCGCGTCGCCAAAGTGCTGCATGACTTCATCAACACGGAGGCTTTGCCCGGCACCGAGATCGACCCGGACAGCTTCTGGGCGGGCGTCGACAAGGTCGTCACCGACCTGCAGCCGAAGAACGAGGAGCTGCTGGAACGCCGCGACCAGTTGCAGGCTCAGATCGACAAGTGGCATCGGCAGCGCATCATCGAGCCGATCGACCCCGAGGCCTACCGCGAGTTCCTCACCGAAATCGGCTATCTGCAGCCCGAGCCCGCCGACTTCACCATCACCACCGCCGGCGTCGACGACGAGATCACCACGACGGCCGGCCCGCAGCTGGTGGTGCCAGTGCTCAACGCACGGTTTGCGCTGAACGCCTCGAACGCCCGCTGGGGTTCGCTCTACGACGCGCTGTACGGCACCGACGTGATTCCGGAAGCCGACGGCGCCGAGAAGGGCACAAGCTACAACAAAGTCCGCGGTGACAAGGTCATTGCCTACGCGCGCAAATTCCTCGACGAGGCGGTTGCGCTGTCGTCCGGCTCGTGGGCCGACACGACCGGGCTCAGCGTCGAAGACGGTCAGCTGCAGGTCGCGACCGCCAACGGCTCGGTCGGCTTGGCCGACCCGGAAAAGTTCGTCGGCTACACCGGCGAGCTCGGCTCCCCCGACTGGTCAGTGCTGCTGGTCAACCACGGGTTGCACATCGAGATCTTGGTCGACCCGGAATCGCAGGTCGGCAAGACCGACGTCGCCGGGATCAAGGACGTGATCCTGGAATCGGCGATCACCACGATCATGGACTTCGAGGACTCAGTCGCCGCCGTCGACGCCGACGACAAGGTGCTGGGCTACCGCAACTGGCTCGGGTTGAACCGGGGTGACCTGTCCGAGGACGTCAAAAAGGGCGACAAGACCTTCACCCGCGTGCTCAACCAGGACCGCACCTACCAGACGCCTGCCGGCGGCGAGTTGACCCTGCCCGGCCGCAGCCTGTTGTTCGTCCGCAACGTCGGCCATTTGATGACCAACGACGCGATCGTCTGGAGCGACGGCAACGGCGAACAAAAGGAGATCTTCGAAGGCATCATGGATGCCTTGGTCACCGGTCTGGCCGCGATCCACGGGCTCAAGACTGGCGACGGTCATGGGCCGCTGACGAATAGTCGCACCGGGTCGATCTACATCGTCAAGCCCAAGATGCACGGGCCCGACGAGGTCGCGTTCACCTGTGAGCTGTTCAGCCGCGTCGAGGACGTCCTCGGCCTACCGCAGGCCACGCTGAAGGTCGGCATCATGGACGAGGAGCGCCGCACCACCCTCAATCTCAAGGGCTGCATCAAAGCCGCCGCCGACCGGGTGGTGTTCATCAACACCGGTTTCCTCGATCGCACCGGCGACGAGATCCACACCTCGATGGAAGCCGGCCCGATGATCCGCAAGGGTGCGATGAAGAGCACCACGTGGATCAAGGCCTACGAGGACAACAACGTCGATACCGGCTTGGCCGCGGGCTTCAAAGGCAAGGCGCAGATCGGTAAGGGCATGTGGGCAATGACCGAGCTGATGGCCGACATGGTCGAGCAGAAGATCGGCCAGCCGAAGTCCGGTGCCACCACCGCGTGGGTGCCCTCGCCGACGGCAGCCACGCTGCACGCCATGCACTACCACTACGTGGATGTGGCCGCCGTGCAAGACGAACTCGAGGGCAACAAACGCGCCACCCTCGACGAGTTGCTGACCATCCCGCTGGCCAAGGAACTGGCCTGGGCGCCCGAGGAGATCCGCGAGGAGGTCGACAACAACTGCCAGTCCATCCTGGGCTACGTGGTTCGCTGGATCGACCACGGCGTCGGCTGCTCGAAGGTTCCCGACATCCACAACGTCGCGTTGATGGAAGACCGCGCCACGCTGCGGATTTCCAGTCAGTTATTGGCCAACTGGCTGCGGCACGGCGTCGTCATCGAAGAAGATCTGCGCGCTAGCCTGGAGCGGATGGCTCCGTTGGTGGACGAACAGAACGCTGGGGACTCCGCCTATCTGCCGATGGCGCCCAACTTCGATGACAGCATCGCCTTCCTGGCTGCTCAGGAGTTGATTCTGAGCGGCACCCAACAGCCAAGCGGCTATACCGAGCCGATCCTGCATCGGCGTCGGCGCGAGTTCAAGGCCCGCGCTCATCAGTGATGTCTATACGGGGAACACCAACCGTTCCCATGACTAGCGGTGGCAGTCACCTCCGCGGCACAGGCGAGGACCGGCATGGGCAGGCATAGAGCTCCCGATGAGGACGAGCCGACCGGCGAGGCTCCGGACGACCATCCCGAACCAACGGATTTCGCGGATGCCGGTCGCTTTGAGGAGCCCGAGGATTTCGGGGCCGACCCACTTCCGTACGCCGGTGTTCCCCCAGAACCGCGCTATCCGAATCGCCCGCCCGACTTTCCCACCGACGTCTTCGACTTTGCCGAATTCGCTGACGACCACCCAGGCGATTTCCCGCACCAAGAGCAGCCCGAGCGGGATCTGCGCACCGCCGCGGTCGATACGCCGGACCCTGACTTTCCCGACTTCCCGCGACGCGGCCAGCCGCCGCCGACTCCGCCACCACCGGCTCTTGCCGGCGGCCATCGTGGCGGTGACGACTGGCGGGGCGGTCACCGCAACGACGGTGGGCGGCGCGGTGTCAGCATTGGAGTGATCGCCACCTTGGTCGCGGTCGTCGTGGTCGTCGGTGTGATCATCCTCTGGCGTTTCTTCGGCGACGCGTTATCCAACCGCTCGAACAGCGCGCGATGCGTCGGCGATAGACAGCCGGTTGCGGTCATCGTCGATCCATCGATCGTCGACCATGTGCAGCATTTCGCGGACCGGTTCAACGCGACAGCTGCACCAGTCGGTGACCACTGCGTCGCCGTCGGCGTCAAATCCGCCGGCTCCGATGCCGTCGTAGACGGCTTCATTGGGAAATGGCCCGAGGAACTGGGCCAGCGTCCGGCGTTGTGGATCCCGGGCAGCTCGGTATCGGCCGCGCGGCTGACCGCTGCGGCAGGCAAGGAGACCGTCACCGACAGCCGTTCGTTGGTCAGCTCGCCGGTGCTGCTCGCGGTACGACCGGAACTGCAGCGAGCGCTCGGCGATCAGAATTGGGCGACGCTGCCCGGGCTGCAAACCAAACCCGACTCGATGGCCGGATTGACGTTGCCGACGTGGGGGTCGCTGCGGCTGGCGCTGCCAATCGGCGGCAACAGCGATGCCGCGTTGCTCGCCGGCGAGGCGGTGGCTGCAGCATCCGTGCCACCCGGCGCGCCGCCGACCGACGGGAGCGGCGCGGTGCGCACGCTGATCGGCGGCCAGCCCAGGCTTGCCGACAACTCATTGGACCAGGCGATGAATGGGCTGTTGCAGCCCGGTGATCCGGCTACCGCTCCCGTGCACGCGGTGTTGACGACCGAACAGCAGCTGTTCACGCGCGGCGCATCGTTGCCCGATGCCGGCAGTGCGCTGAGTTCCTGGTTGCCGCCGGGGCCGGCCGCAGTCGCCGACTATCCCACCGTGTTACTCAGCGGATCCTGGTTGTCCCAAGAGCAAGTGACGGCGGCCAGCGAGTTCGCCCGGTTCATGCACAAGCCCGATCAAGTGGCCGAGCTGGCCAAGGCCGGTTTCCGCGTCGAGGGAGTCAAGCCGCCCAGCAGCGATGTCACCAGCTTCCCGGCGCTCCCGTCGACGCTGTCGGTGGGTGACGACGCAGTGCGCGCCACTTTGGCGAACACCTTGTCCGGACCGTCGAGCGCACCTGCGGCGATCATCATGCTCGAGCAGTCGATGGTCACCGACGAGGGCGGCAAGACCCGGCTCGGCAATGTGGTCGGCGCGCTCGACAACCGCATCAGGGCACTCCCGCTCAACGCCGTGATCGGGCTGTGGACGTTTGACGGCAAGGAAGGCCGGAGTGAGGTGCCGGCCGGCCCGCTCGGTGATTCCGTCGACGGCCAGCCGCGGTCAGACGCGCTGACGGCGGCACTCGACAAGCAGCACGCCTCATCAGGCGGCGCGGTTTCGTTCACCACGCTGCGGCTGATCTATCAGAATGCGTTGGCTAATTTCCATGCTGGACAAACGAATTCGGTGTTGGTCATTACGGCCGGGCCGCACACCGACCAGTCGCTCGGCGGCGAGGGTCTGCAAGATTTCTTCAAGCACAGTGTCGACCCGACCAAGCCGGTCGCGGTCAATGTCATCGATTTCGGTTCCGATTCCGATCGGGCGACCTGGGAGGCTGTCGCGAAGCTCTCCAACGGCGGCTATCAGAATCTCGCCACTTCGGCTTCGCCGGAACTGGCTGCCGCGGTGACCAACTTCTTGAGCTGAGCGGTTGGGGCTGTTCGGGGTTCAGCCACAGCGCCGCCTCGGCGAATGCGTCCGGGTCTCGAACTGCGGGTAGGCCAGCCCGGAGATTTATTGCGAATCTCACCGTCGATCGGTGTCGACGGTGCCGTTCAGGACGGTCTATCCTCCGAGATTCTCTTATTGTCGATAATCAGATCTTCCAGGCGGCAGGATTCGTGAACAAGAACATCGATCAGCCGATGAACGAAACCCTCGTCCAGGCCCAGCATCCGACCTTCTGCAACCGATTTTGCACGAACGTGTGCCAGCCTATGTGGCTGCATCATGGGAATTTGACCCTCACGTTTGATCCGCGCGATTTCCGTACAGAGTTGCATACGCTCAGCAATAACCTCGATTAGCTTCGTGTCGAGTTCATCAAGACGCTCGCGGCATTGTTCCATCGCTGAGCCGAGGTCGCGGGTTCCGACATTAGGTTCGGGCTCCACGGTCACCTGTTCCTCCGTTTCTGTTATCAGGACAACGGGATCGTGTACGAAGTCGCCGACGGTTAGATCAGGCACGTGGTCGATACGTTGGACTGATACTCGCACAAATGGACCCAGAGCGTGCCACCCAGTGGGGCCCGACGAACCAAATCCGGTGTTGAGATTGAGAGTTCGAGGTGGGCTGGTACGTTTGCAATCATGGCCTGCAGAATCTCCCTGCCGACTGGTCGGCGCCCTTGAGAGGGCGCCGGGCTTTTGGACCCACGGTCCTTTTCGGCGACGGAGGGGTAGGGAAGTTGATGCGGTCGGTACTCGAGGGACAGGTCGAGTCGCTGACCATCGTCGATCTGCTTTCGTCCGACAATGGAAGCGACGACAATGTCGTCCGAATCACCGCCGATGTAACCAAACCGATCGAGCACGGTTTGGAAAGTGTGGTTGCATCTGCGGAGTTGGTTGTTTGCGCGTTGCCCGAGGACGTACTCGTAACCTCTCTGCCAACGCTGATTTCGGCCGTTCCGAGATGGGCACTGGTAGTCGACACAGCCTCAGTCAAGTCACCCCTGCAAGTGTCGTGGAGTCCGACCGGTCCCTCGATCCTCAGCATTAACCCGATGTTTGCGCCTTCGCTTTCGCCCGTAGGCCGGCGCGTACTGGCAGTCACCGCTGGTCGACCCGGCGGCCAGGAAGATTTCCTGAAGCTGTTGCGCGCCCACGGCATCGTCGTCGTGCAATTGGCGGACGCCGATGAACATGACCGACTTGCTGCGATCACCCAAGCCGGCGTGCATGCAGCGACTCTGGCGTACGGATTGACCCTCGCGGCTTCTGGTTTCAGTGGAGAGCAAGTTGCAGAACTTGCGCCCCCGCCTTGCCGACAGCAACTGATGCTGCTAGCTCGCATGGTCGCGCATCCACCCGAGGTGTACGAAGACATCCAGCGGTCAAATCCCCACGCCGCCAATATCCGTGCTGACCTGGTCGAGAACATAGCTGAGATCGGCCGCCTCGCGACGAATAAGAATCTGGGGTCAGCGCTTAGTGACATTGCGGATTGGCTTGGAAACGCTGGTATTCCGCTGGCCGAGCTGTGCCAAAATGTGTACGAGGAATTCACGGCTCCGGCCTCCAACGAGGACAGTTGAATCAGCTGGATCTGACTCTCAGCGCGCTCAAGGCCCAACGAGCTTAAGCACTGAATGGTGAGTTCAGTCGGATGCGCAGCACGGTACATCATTTAAACCATTTCGCGTAACTGGCGCGGCTGCGCTTAATCTTCGGATTGGGCGGTAGCGGCCGGCTGGAAAGGGCGCAAGCGATGTGTCTAGCTGTCCGCGCGTCAGCGCACGTGCCGGATCATCAAGTTCCACCCGACTCCCCCGACCCAGAGGTTATCAGGCCCCGCCCTCTGTCAGCTTCTCGCGCAGAGTGTTCGGCCGTATATCAGTCCAGTTCTCTTCGATGTAGTCCAAACACGCAGCGCGGTCCGCTTGGCCGTAGACCACCTGCCAGCCGGCTGGGACGTCTGCGAAGGCCGGCCACAAGCTGTGTTGCTCCTCGTCGTTGACCAAGACGAAAAAGCTGCCACTATCGTCGTCGAACGGATTGGTGCTCAGCAGTTCTCCAGACCGTCTAGTCGAGATGAGTGAACCGTCGTAAACCATACTGGAGGCCGACAGGGTCGGTCCACCGTGCGCCGCCCACCAATTATTGAGGTTGCAGGAGAAGGTGGGCGAGCAGGTCGCAGAGCGCGGGTCGGCGGCCACACCGTTCGCAAGGCCGATATAGAGGCCATCGGCATGGTTTACTCGTCAAGTCTGGTCGCGCTCCCCGAGGCGCTACTCGTTGAGGTGACCGCCGCACGGCTAGCCGGCGACGCCCACCGCATTCGAGGTGCCGCCGTCTGGCGTGTCGCGGCCGATGTGTAGCTGCATATTCGAACGCCTGACATGGCGCGGGGTACGGAAACAGGGTGGAAGGGATTTGCGATTTTCGGTGTTCTGAGGCGCCTGTGGATTCCGCTGGTCATCCTGTTGGTGATCGGCCTTGGAGGGTTGACTGTGTCGCGACTGCACGGCATCTTCGGGTCTGAGAAGCGCCCTAAGTATTCCGACACCAAAATCGGCGCGAGCAAGTCGTTCGACCCTAAAAAGTTAGTCTACGAGGTCTTCGCCCCCCCCGGCACGGTCGCAAACATCAGCTATTTCGACCTCAATTCTGACCCGCGGATGGTTGAGGGAGCGCATTTGCCGTGGTCATTGACAATGACGACCACCTTGCCGGCGGTCGTGGGAAATATCGTGGCCCAAGGCGACGGTGACAGTATTGGTTGCCGGATAATGGTTGACGGCGTGGTCAAAGCGGAGAGAATCACGCACGAAGTAAACGCCTTTACCTTCTGCATGCTGAAGGCCGCATGAGCGAGGAAAACCTCGGTAGAGAGGACACCGCACCACCATTCGTGGCGCGGACGATCCATCGATTTTCGGTGCCTATCATCTTGGCCTGGTTGGCGATCGCCCTCATCGTGACTGTGGGCGTTCCCCCGCTGGAGCAAGTCGAGAAGGAGCATTCGGTAACGCTGACTCCCAATGATGCGCCGTCAGTCAAGGCAATGAAGCGCATGGGTAGGGACTTCAAGGAATCCGATTCTGACAGTGTGGCGATGATCGTCTTGGAGGGTCAGCAACCCCTCGGCCACGATGCTCATGAATACTACGATCGTCTGATCCGTCAGTTAGTAGACGATCCGAAGCATGTCCAGCACATCGAAAATTTCTGGGGCGATCCACTCACCGCGGCCGGCGCGCAGAGCGCCGATGGTAAGGCCGCGTATGTGCAATTGAACCTCGCCGGCAGCATGGGCCAAGCGCAGTCAAACGAATCGGCCGAAGCCGTCCATGACATCGTAAACCGTACGCCGCCGCCGCCGGGGGTCAAGGCATATGTTACCGGTCCCGCCGCGCTCGCTGCGGATATGCTCAGCAGTGGCGATAAGACGGTCATCAGGATCACGATTATCACCATCTCGGTGATCTTCACTATGTTGCTTCTCGTCTACCGTTCGGTCGCCACCGTTATTCTTTTGCTGTCGATGGTCGGGATCGAATTGTTGGCGGCCCGCGGAATCGTCGCATTCCTCGGGCTTCACCAGGTTGTTGGTCTCACTACCTACGTCGTTAATTTGGTGGTATCGCTCGGGATCGCGGCTGGAACCGACTACGGAATATTCTTCGTCGGGCGGTATCAAGAGGCGCGCCAGGCCGGCGAGGATCGGGAAACGGCTTACTACACCACATACCGTGGCGTCGCTCACGTTGTCTTGGCCTCCGGTTTGACCATCGGCGGAGCGGTTTCATGCCTTTACTTCACCCGCCTGCCCTTTTTCCAACCGCTGGGCGTGCCCTGCGCAGTCGCCATGCTCGTCGCGGTCGCGGTGGCCCTCACGCTGGTTCCTGCAGTTATTGCCGTAGGCGGCCGCTTTGGGCTCTTCGACCCCAAACGCGTAATCCAGGTCCGTGGATGGCGACGAGTAGGCACCGCGGTCGTCCGCTGGCCCGCGCCTATTCTCGCCGCGACGTGTGCGATCACCCTGGTCGGTTTGTTAGCTCTCCCCGGATATAAAACCGCCTTTAACGACCGGCTCTATATACCCAAAGACATCCCCGCCAACCTGGGGTACACGGCCGCAGAGCGGCATTTCCCCCAGTCGCGAATGATGCCCGAGATCCTGTTGGTCGAGGCCGATCACGACATGCGCAATCCAGCAGATTTCTTAGTAATCAACAAACTAGCCAAGGCCATCTTCGCTGTTCAAGGCGTTTCCAGGGTGGTGGCCATAACTCGGCCCGAGGGAACCCCCATCGAGCATACTTCGATACCGTTCCTACTCAGCATGCAGCAGGCTGGCCAGGTACAAAGTATGAAGTTTCAGAAAGACCGCATGAACGACTTGGTCAAGCAGGCCGACCAAATGGCGACAACTATCACGACGATGAACCGTATGTATAGCTTGATGCAACAGCTCGCCAACAATGCTCACAAGATCTTCGGTAAAACGAAAGAAATGGTGGCCATCACGGAAGAGTTGCGAGATCATCTCGCGGATTTCGACGACTTCTGGAGGCCTGTCCGCAGTTACTTCTACTGGGAAAAACATTGCTACGATATACCTATCTGCTGGTCTTTTAGATCCATATTCGACACGATGGACGGTGTCGATCAGATCGCCGAGAAGTTCCGTGATCTCGTAAATGATTTCGATCAGCTAGATATGGTTCTACCGCAACTGCTCGCTCAGTTGCCGCCGATGATAGCGACCCTGGGATCCATGCGGACCATGATGCTCACTATGCACAGCACCATGTCCGGACTTTTCGCTGAGATGGACGATATGGGCTCGAACGCCACTGCCATGGGGAAGGCATTCGACGCATCCAAAAACGATGACTCCTTCTATTTTCCTCCGGAGGTTTTCCAGAACAAAGACTTCAAGCGCGCCATGAACATATTCCTGTCACCGGACGGGAAGGCGGTGCGGATGATCATTACGCACAGGGGCGATCCCTTGACGCCCGAGGGCCTTGCGCGTATCGATCCCATAAAGACTGCGGCAGAAGAGGCGCTCAAGGGGACGCCTTTGGAGGACGCCAACATCTACCTCACCGGCACCGCAGCGATCGTCAAAGATTTATGGGACGGCTCCAAATACGATCTCATGATCGCGGCAGTCGCTGCGCTCTGCCTCATTTTCATCATCATGCTGATCATCACACGAAGTCTTGTTGCCACCTTGGTCATCGTGGGTACGGTGGCCCTTTCGCTGGGCGCTTCTTTCGGGCTTTCCGTGCTCGTCTGGCAGTATATGCTCGGCATCCAATTGCACTGGCTCGTGCTCGCGATGGCTGTCCTCGTCCTGTTGGCCGTGGGCTCTGACTACAACCTGCTTCTGGTCTCCCGGTTCAAAGAGGAAATGGGAGCAGGTATAAACACGGGCATCATCCGCGCGATGGGCGGTACCGGCAAGGTCGTGACGTCAGCGGGCCTGGTGTTCGCCTTCACCATGGCGTCCCTGGTGGCCAGCGACCTGCGCATTATCGGTCAAGTGGGCACCACCATCGGTCTGGGTTTGCTATTCGACACACTTGTGGTGCGCGCCTTTATGACGCCGTCGATCGCCGCACTTCTCGGCCACTGGTTCTGGTGGCCGCAACACGTGCTGCCCCGGCCCGCCAGTGCCTTACCTCGGCGAACAGGGCCCCGTCCGCTGGTACGGTCCTTATTGCTGCGAGAGCAGCGGGTGGAGCCCGTTAAGAACGGAAACGGGAGCAAGCGTCAACGGCAAATAGGTCGTTTGTAGGGCGATGCCTTATCGCCCTTTGGCTGCCTGGTTATTGTTCAAAGGCGTGCGAACGCGGCATCGGCGACGCGGAACACTTCTTGAGGGTCGTAAAGGTCCCGGGCGACCGTGACGTTCCCGAGAAGGCGACCGTGCACTCTGCCTACGGTGAAAAGAATGGTTTGAGTTTTGGTGGTGCCGGTACCGCCTTCGAGTTGGGCGCAGATAGCAGGAGACTCGATAACACCGACGTTCGACACCGTGCAGGAAACGTTCTGAAACAGCCCGCGCTGGCTCACAGGAACCAACGCAGTGCTGGCAAATTTGTTCGCGAGGGTCCGCTCGCTGAGAGAAAAGGTACCAA